>OLGZ01000710.1_pt1 | contig 24115 bp, 21 predicted proteins | sample 1605981 | NCBI WGS metagenome assembly OLGZ01 (sample SAMN03283291) | human gut metagenome | biome: human-associated habitat; material: feces | host: Homo sapiens | place: Peru | collected 2012 | reverse complement strand
CTTATTTACTTATTTACTTCGTCACTTATTTACTTTCTTATTATTTATTATTTTTCAAGATTTCTCAATCCTAAATTTATATGATTTTATTAAAAGTTAATATTCTGTCCAACCCCTCACCGAAATTTCTAACCTTCAACCCTGTTTCAGGTTGAAATTTCTCCTCTCCCGACGGTAGAGGTAAAATACCACCTGAATTTCACTAATACTACTTTTGAGCGTAGCGAACGTAAAGAACTCTTCACCCTTCACTTAATTACTTCGTGCTATCTTTAATTATCGCATCGTTTTGGTATAAAATTTGGCTTTTCTTGCTACTGTAAACCTCGTTTTTATCCTTCTCCAATCGGCGAAGATCTGTATAACAAACCCCTCTATCCGTATCATCCACGATAGTTTTGCAGTGATTAAGATATTTTTCAAAGCTTTCTCGTCTGCCTGCCCAATAATTACGCTTATCTCTTTCTGTTTTTACAAAAATTATATAGTTAAATACATCGTTTTTATCCGTAGAAACCGCGTTTTCATACCCCGGTTCACAAAATTCATCCCATTTCGGAGCTGTTATTATCGGAGGAGGTGTCGTCCCTTTCGGTTCAACATTCACATTATCCAGCAAAATTTCATCTGCCCACATTACTGACGGCACACTTGCCAACATTAATAATACCGTTATAATACTAACTTTTTTCAATATTTTATCCTTCCTTATATACTTTTAACAAGCTCTTTTACTTCTTTCCTTTTAACTTTTCGAGTTGCAGTTCTCGGTAACGGAGTTCTTGATATAAATATATTAACAGGTCGTTTGTACGCAGTCAAACGTGTTGCCAAATGTTTTATATCTGATTTTATCACTTTATCCAGTTCCGCATCGTCAAACTTTTCCATTACATAATCTTTTGGAACAACTACAGCCGCAATATCTTCCGTACCGTCTTTTGCCCCAAAAGTTCTTGACATCCCGAGAACACAAACCTCGCTCAAATATTCGCTCTTCTCTAAAACCGATTCTACCTCTTCCGGAAAAACTTTTTTGCCACCTGAGAGGACAATCATATTTTTAATTCTGCCTGTGATAAAAATGTGTCCGTCTTTATCGATTTTTGCTATATCACCCGTGTGAAGCCAGCCGTCCTCATCAATAACGGTTTTGGTCAACTCTTCCTGATTATGATACCCCTTCATTACAGAAGGTCCTTTTATCAACAACTCACCTGTCGCCTCGTCAATTTTTGTTTCAAGACTCTTGAGTGCTCGTCCGACAGAGCCGAGCTTGTTGTGCGAATGGGTATTTACGGAAACAACAGGACTTGCCTCAGACAAGCCGTAGCCTTGGTAAAGTTGAATACCAATTCTATCGAAAAATTTCCCGACTTCCAAATCCATCGGAGCTCCCCCCGGAATACAGCCGAGAAAATGCCCGCCAAATTTGTCGTGAATCTGCTTAAACATCAACTTTCGAACACTTCTGAACGGTACAAATTTTGCAAGCTTATACATCACCTTAAACCCTACCTGAGTAGCTTTCGGAGCATTATGAAGTTCTGATTCTATCGCAGTTTTAAGCAATTTCAAAAACGCCGGCACCACAATCATAAAATTAATCTGCTTTTCTCTCATAACGCTCAAAATATCTTTTGGTTTGAGGCTTTGGGCATAATATACCGAATATCCGAAATTCAAAAACGTCGAAAATCCGACTGTCATTTCAAACAAGTGATTCATCGGCAAAATAGAAAGTATTCGCCCCGTTTCAAACGGCAAAATGTCATCCAATGCAAGTTTTAAATCATCCAACTGAGATAACATATTCGCAAATGTAATTTCTACCCCTTTCGGAGCTCCCGTCGTACCTGATGTATAGATTATGAAAACTGTCGATTTCGGACTTCTATGTCGCCATTTTGCCTCGTAATTATCAGGAAGCTCGTAAATGCTTGTTAGTTGCAAATTGTATGAAGGTTCATCCATTACCAGAATTGTCTTAATTGATGAAATCATTTTTTGCAACTCTAATGCCGTTTCTATATAATGTTGCGAAACCAAGATTACGGAAGGTTCACAGTCTGATAAAATCGAATTCAACTCGTATTTTGTAAGTTTTACATCAAGAGGAACGGTGACTGTGCCAGCAAGAATTGAGGCAAACACACATGCACCGTATTCAGGTTTAGACTCCGACAAAATCGCAACTCGCTCCCCTCGCTTTACCCCAACGGTATTCATAAGATGCCATGCCAGCTTTCTCGACATCAACCCTAAACCTTTGTAAGTAAACTCTCTCCAACCCATTGTGTTTTTCGTGCCGAGTGCAACTCTGTCATTAAAATCTTTTGTTTTATCTTCCAATAAGGATAAAACATTTGTCTTTTTGCGTTCCATACTTACCCCTTAATCAATACATATAAACTACCAGTGATTTTATTTTATCGCAAAAACAACAAATAGGCAAATTTTTGTACTATAATTTACTTATAGCAAAAATTTTAATACGAAAAACAATAGGGAAGAAATTTTATGAAAAAAGTTTATATAGAAACAATGGGCTGTCAAATGAACAAATCGGACACCGAAAGAATGCTCGGAATGCTTTCTAATTTCGGATACGAAGAAACAAAAGACCCCAAAGATGCAGATTTGTTAATGGTTAACACTTGTTCAATCCGCCAACTTAGCGAAGATAAAGCTTTCAGTCTTATCGGAACTTGGGGTAAATGGAAAGAAGAAGGCAAAAATATAAAAATCGGTTTTTGCGGTTGCGTAGCTCAACAAAAAGCTAACGAAATATTTAAACGTGCAAGATATGTTGATTTTGTTTTAGGAACTCATAAAATTTACTCTCTTCCTGAAATTATCAAAAAAATTAACAACGACGAAAAATTTTGCGAATGCGAAGAAACCAATGCAACAGAAGATGACAAAGCCAAAGAATTTAAAATCGACAGAGTAAAAGCGGTTAATGCGTGGATTCCTATAACCGAAGGTTGTAACAATTTCTGCACATACTGTATTGTGCCATACACCCGTGGCAGAGAACGCTCTCGCCAACCGGAGATAATTTTAAAAGAAGCAAAAGACGCACTTGCTCAAGGCTTTAAAGAAATTACACTTTTGGGTCAAAATGTCGACAGCTACGGGAAAGATTTCAAGGACAAAAACTACAGGCTTGCTCAACTTTTGGAAGATGTCAACAAATTAGAAGGCAAATTCAGAATTCGTTTTGTAACATCCTACCCAACCGATATTACAGACGAACTAATCAACACCGCAATCAAACTCGACAAAGTTTGCGAATATTTTCACATCCCTATGCAATCAGGCAGCAGCGAAGTTTTGAAAAAAATGAATCGCCGCTACAATCGTGACGAATACGCTCAAATCGTTTCTAAAATCAGAAACCTTATCCCTGATGTAACAATTACAAGCGATTTTATCGCAGGCTTTCCGGGAGAAACAGAAGAACAGTTTGAAGAAACCCTCACTGCTATTGATGAATTCGAACTGGACTACTCAAACACCGCTGCCTATTCCCCTCGAGAAAAAACCGTTGCAGCAAAATGGGTTGATAAATTTATACCGGAAGAAGTTAAAACCGAAAGACTTAAACGACTAAATGACAAAGTAAAAGAAAATTGCCTTAAATCAAATAAAAAATTCATCGGTCGCGAATTAGAAGTTTTGATAGAAAACTTTGAAAATCATAAGGGGCAAAATGTCATTACCGGCAGAACCCGCAACAACAAAATTGTTCACATACCTTGCGAAAAAGATATGACAGGTGAATTCGTAATGGCAAAAATTACAGGTGTAAAAACTTGGTATTTAAAAGGAGAATTAATTTAATTCGAGTTACAACAAAAATTTATTACAAAACGGCACTTTTAATAGTGTCGTTTTCCTTTACTTATAAACTTTTAGTGCTAAACTTCTGTATGTAGTAGTTAAGGGGATCCACCCTAGGGGCAAATGTATATATAAAAGGTTGTTATGTATTACGAAATTTGCCTGTAAAAGGATAGAAAGAGAAAATATGGAAAAGAACAACGAAACTTTACACATTTTGAGACACTCTTGCTCTCACATCATGGCACAAGCTGTGCAAAAGCTGTTTCCGTCAGCAAAGTTGGCTATCGGACCGTCTACAGACGCAGGCTTTTACTATGATTTTGATTTGACCGACGGGCATGCTTTCACTGAAGATGACCTCAAAAAAATCGAGGACGAGATGAAAAACATCATCAAACAAAATTTAACCTTTGAAAAATTCGTTATTCCTGATGTTGACAAACAAATTGAAGAGTTCAAAAACGAAGGCGAAATTTACAAAGCCGAATTGTTGGAAGAACACAGAAACGACAATCCGACCCTTTATTTAACAAAAGATAAAGACGGAAATGTTTTATTCAACGACCTTTGTGCAGGTCCTCACATCCCGAATACATCATTTATCAAAGGAAATGCTATAAAATTATTAAAAGTTGCTGGTGCGTACTGGAGAGGTAATGAAAAAAACAAAATGCTCCAAAGAATTTACGCAACAGCATACTGGACAAAAGAAGATTTGGCTGACTATCTTCACTTTTTGGAAGAAGCAGAAAAACGTGACCACAGAAAACTCGGAGCAAAGCTTGACTTGTTCTCAACAAGAGAAGAACTCGGCGGTGGTCTTGTTTTGTGGCACCCGAATCTTGCCGTAGTCAGAGAAGAAATCGAAAACTACTGGAGAACAGAGCACAGAAAACGCGGATATGTAATCGTTAATACTCCACACATTGCAAAATCAAAATTGTGGGAAATTTCAGGTCACTATGACCACTACCGTGAAAATATGTTCTTTATCCAAAAAGATGACGACAGTGATGATCAGTTCATTCTTAAACCTATGAACTGCCCGTTCCACATCTTGATTTATCAGGCAAACAGATATTCTTACCGTTCATTGCCGTTGAGAATGGCTGAACTCGGTACTGTTTACAGAAAAGAAAAATCAGGTGCTTTGTCAGGTTTGACACGTGTTCAAGGGTTCACACAAGACGATGCTCACATCTTCTGTACTCCTGAACAGTTGGTCGGAGAAATCAACGAAATTATCGACTTTGTGGCAGACACAATGAAAATCTTCAATATGAAATTTGAAGTTGAACTCTCAACTCGTCCGGAAGATTATGTCGGCGACATCGAAAACTGGAACAGAGCTGAAGCAGGTTTGAAAGAAGCAATGGACAAACGTGGTATGAAATACGAAATTAACGAAGGCGACGGAGCTTTCTACGGCCCTAAAATCGACTTCAAAGTCAAAGATGCTATCGGCAGAACTTGGCAGTGTGCAACAATTCAGCTCGACTTTAACCTTCCTGAAAGATTTGATATCAAATATCAAGACAAAGACGGTTCAATGAAAACACCGGTAATGCTTCACCGCGTAATCTTCGGATCTATGGAACGTTTCCACGGTATCTTAATCGAGCACTACGCAGGAGCTTTCCCGACTTGGCTTGCACCTACACAAGTTGCAATCGTTCCGATTTCAAACGAAAAACACGCAGATTTCGCAGAAGAAGTTTACAAAAAAATGCGTAACGCAGGAATCAGAGTAAAACTTGACGACAGATCAGAAAGCATGAACTACAAAATCAGAGAAAGCTTGCAAGATAAGAAAATTCCTTACGTTGTTGTTATCGGCGACAAGGAAATCGAAGCAAATTCAGTTGCAGTTCGAGCAAGAGGTATCGGTCAAGTCGGAACTATGGGCATTGATGAATTCATCGCAAAAGTTGAAGACGAAATCAAATCCAGAAGTTCTGAATCATTTGCAAAAGCTTTGGCTAAGTAGTTTGACAAAGAAACTAAATAAACTAAAAGAACCGCTCATTTCGGGCGGTTCTTTTTTATACATATTAAAAAAAACTATTTTGTTTCTTCAGTTTTTTTGTCTTCTGCTTTTTCAAATTTGTCGTTAGGGTCAGCCTTTGGAGCTTCTTCTTTTTTATCTGCTGATGGAACGAATTTATCTTCCGCAGGTTGTGCCAAAGGTGCATCTTTTACTTCAGCAGGTGCCGGTGCAGCAGGTGCTTCCGCTGCTTTTGGTGCATTTACGTTTGAAACGTTTACTGCCGGTTCCGGATTTCCTAACATACTAATTGCTTTAATCATGACTTTTCCTCCATATATAACTTTTACTCATATTATAAAACAATAAACTTTAAATAGTTGCGTACTTCTTTTAAAATATTAAAAAATATGTCAAAATTTTAATTTTTCATAATAATATATACATATAACTTGGCTCGCCATTTTTTATCGCATAAAAAAACGGTCTTTCGACCGCTCTTTATTTTTTGTTTACAGGTTGATTTTTTGTTCCTGATGAAGTGAATGTATCGGTTTTCGGGCTTCTCACCAATTTATCGGGAGTTGAGTTTATCTCATCTGCCTTTTTAACTCTCGAAACTTCCCCCGGTTCAGTCGCTTTTGTCGACTTGTGAGCACCCATCATTGCCTTAATTCCATCTATCATAATTCCCCCTATTCAGGCTAAAACAAATTCAAAGCCTTATGTTTATTATAGATTTCATTTACCATCTCATCAAGTTTGTTAAAATCCGTAACAGAAGGTTTACCCTTTACCAACAGCGGTTCAATAACTTCTAACTTCAAGCCGGAAAGCATTTCACCCAACTTGCCGAAAAGGTTGCCACCCCAACCGTAAGAACCTACGAATGACGCAATTTTTGCTTTTGGTCTTAAAACATTTGCAAGGTATGCAATGTTTGCAGCCATAGGGTGAGGTCCGGCCAAAACCATTGAACTTCCTAGAATGATTGTGGTTGCATCAACCAAACCCATTGCCAAGTCGCCCAAGTCACCTGTTACAATGTCAAATTTTTCTGTCTGTATGCCTTTTTCGTTAAGTTTTTTGATAAGGTAGTCAACCATTTCTTCTGTGCTGCCGTACATTGAAACATAAGGCAAAAGAACAAGGTTTTTGCCTTCATCACTTGCCCAGTCATCGTACAAATCTAAGATAAATTTAGGATTTTTGTAAATCGGCCCGTGGCTCGGCAAAATCATCTCAGGATTTAATTCTTTAACTTGTTTAGTATATTTTTTGCAAACAGTTCGGAACGGCATCATAATTTCTGCATAATAACGTTTTGCGGAATGCTCAAGCTCTTCGTTGTCAGGTGCAAAGATATCGCCGTCTTTGAAGGTGAAGTGAGCACCCAAAAAGTCGCAGGTGCAAAGAAGATTGTCTTCTACAATATATGTGAACATTGTATCAGGCCAATGTACCCCCGGAGCAATCATAAATCTTAAAGTTTTGTCGCCCAAAGAGAGTTCGTCGTTGTTTTTGATAACCTGAATTTTGCTCTCATCAACGTGAAGCATTTCAATAATATTGTTTTTGCAAACTGCGTTAGTGATTACAACAGCATTCGGATATTTCTCCAAAAGTGCCGGAATTGAGCCTGAGTGGTCTTGTTCGCCGTGGTTTGCAATAATGTAATCGACATGGTCAATGCCGTTTTCATCAAGATTTTTCAAGTAGATATCAGTCTTTTTCGGATACATTGTATCGATAATCGCAACTTTTTCACTTCCTTTAACCAGGTAAGAATTGTAAGTCGTACCATGCTCAAGCGGAATGAGTTCATCAAAGATTTTTCTTTCGCAATCGTTCAAACCGCAATAATATACGCTATTTTTAATTTCCGAAAATTTCATTTTCCAAATTTCTCCTTATCTTTTAAAAGGCTTTGCTAAAAATGCAAAGCCGATATATTTTCTATTAACTTATTGTTTTTCAAACATGTCCTTGCCTACACCGCAAAGAGGGCAAGTATAATCGTCCGGAAGCTCTTCAAACGGGATGTTGTCGTTTTCTGCAGGATCATAAACATATCCGCAAACTGTACAAATGTATTTGTCCATAATTTTCTCCTTTTAGTCTTTGCAGTCTTTGCATAACCCGTGGATTGCGATATCGTGTGAAGTTACAACAAAGCCTGTTTCTCCTTCTATTTTTTCGACAATATGCGGGGCAATGTCCTCGCTCACATCAAAAACTTTCTTACATTTATCACATATAAAATGGTAATGTGCATGAGTATTGTGGTCATAATGGGAGGATGATTCCAATCCGTCAATTTTTTTGATAATACCTTTATCAGCCAGTTGGTTCAAATTCCTATACAAAGTTGCAAGACTGATTTTAGTGTCCTCTTCTTTCAAAATTTCGTAAATATATTCTGCCGTCGGGTGGACGACATTGTTTCTTAAAGTATCTAAAATAATTTCTCTTTGCTTTGAATAGTTCATCTTATTCCCTAATTGATAACAATTCTTATTTTTATCTAAAAACTTTGATTTGTCAAGGATTTTTTTAAAAATTTTGATAATTTTTGTAAATTTTGGCAATTTTTTGTTTATGAAGGTTTTAATATAAATATGGTAGCAGGTATAAACAATTCAATGCGAAATTCCGATTTAAACGTAGGAGTGGTTGTTCCGCCGAACAAGCACTACAAACCTGTGTTGTTTTCAGATAGGGAAGCTTCGGACAAGTTCACGGCGATGAACCGAGAAATTAAAGCTGAGCAAAAACATTATTCGTTTGAAGATACAAAAAAAACGCCAACCCTCGTAAAATGGCTCGCAGGGATTACGGGGCTCGGAGCTGTAGCTTTATTTTTATTTTCAAAATTTAAAAAATAGTTTTACATTTCTTTAAAAAATTCTAAAAACATGTAAACCTCTTATTGTTTATTGTAATATGTTGGAAGATATAGAAAGAGGTTTTAATGAATACAGCAGTTTTAGTAGGACGTGTCGGCAGAGATGCCGAAATTAAATATTTTGAATCAGGCAAAGTTAAGGCAAACTTTTCAGTTGCCGTAAACCGTTGGGATTCAAAAACTAAATCAGAAGTTACAGACTGGTTTAACGTTGATGTTTGGGACAAGCAGGCTGAGTTTGCAGGTGAATACGTTAAAAAAGGCATTCAGGTAGCAATCGACGGCAGAATTGCCCAAAATAAATGGACTGATAAAGCTACGGGCAACGAAAGAGAAAACTTCTTGGTCGTTGCAAACAGTATCAGATTGTTAGGTTCAAGAAGAGACGCTGAAGTTTTATGATAATACATCCGAGTACAGTTGCCATTATAGCAGATGACCTCACAGGGGCAAACGACAGTGCACTACAGTTTCAACAACAAGGTGCTGCCGTTCAGATTTTGTTGGACACAAAAAATGAACCCGTAAACCTTGAGAACACTCAAACCTGGGCAATTTCAACAGAATCTCGTAATATTGAACCTGTCGAGGCTTATAAAAAAGTAACTCAAGCCGCAAGGTTTTTCAAAGAAAAAATCAACCCTGATTTTTATTACAAAAAAATTGATTCTACAATCAGGGGAAATATTGCGGTAGAGGTACTTGCACTCTTAGACGAATTAGATTTTGATGTATCTGTCATAATTCCGGCATTTCCGGCAGAAACTCGAGTTACGGTTGGCGGCTACCACCTTTTGAGAGGGGTTCCAATCGAAAGAACCGAAATGGCTCGTGATCCTTATTCCCCGATTTTTGAATCACACTTGCCAACACTTTTGAGGTCGCAGCTTGACGAAGAAAGCAAAGATTTGGTCGGTTTGATTGAGCTCAAAACCGTAATGAAAGGTGCGGGTCCGATTATCAGAGAGTTAAACAATTTGATTTTTCAGGGCAAAAAGCTAATCGTGACCGATGCAATGTCGACTGTTGATATTGAGCAGGTTATTCTTGCAATAGGAAAATGTGAACACAAAATTTTACCAACAGGAACTGCCGCTGCAGCAAGGATTTTGAGCAAAGAGTGGTTGCCTGATTTAGAACCGCAACAGTTTGCAAGCACTCTTCCGGAGCTTCCGAAATTTGTAGTTTCAGGCAGTGCAACACAAATTACGGCAAATCAGATTGACAAGCTTGACGAAAGTGACGAGTTTGAGAACCAACTTATCATAAGCCTTGATATGAAAACGATTTTGGGCGGAGTGACCGATGAACTTGTCGACAGGGTTGTAAATAATCTCGGCAACAACAATATCGTTGTTGTGCACACTTCAAAATTAATCAAAGATTTTGACGGATTTTCTGAAGATTCTCTCAAAGCGGAACTTACAAAAGCGTCGCTGGCATGGGTTATAACAGATTTTCTTGCAGAATTGACAAAGAGAGTTCTTGCAAAAAAGAAAACCATTTTGATTACGCTCGGTGGTGAAACCTCCTACAAATGCTGTTCTGCAATAGGAGCAACTCAACTTCAACTGATAGACGAAGTTGCACCTGCGATTGCCTTGAGCAAAGCAAACAGTGAACAGTGGATTGTCACAAAATCAGGCAATCTCGGTAGCATAAACACATTAATAGATATTTTGAAATATTTTGAACACCATGAATAATTATTCTGAAAAAATTGCAATTACGACGGGCGATCCGAACGGAATTGGGGCTGAAATTACGATTAAAGCCTTGAAAAAGTTGGATTTACCGGCTGATAAAATCCTACTTGTATCAAATCGCAAGGTTTTGGATTTTTACGGCAAGTTGGACAAAGACTACGAAATTATCGAAATTCCGTTTAATTCTGAAATCCATGCCGGCATGGTCACAAAAGAAGGAGGCGAATTTTCCTTCCAATCTTTGAAAAAGGTTTGCGAAATGCACCCAAAAGCAATAGTAACCGCTCCTGTTGCAAAAAATGCACTTCATCTTGCGGGACATATTTTTAACGGACAAACAGAAATTTTGGAGCATTACCTTTCGCATGATGGACAAAAAGCCGAAATGCTTTTTGTTGCTGGCAATTTTAAAGTTCTGTTGCTCACAAGACACTGTGCCCTAAAAGAGGTCACAATTTCAAAGGATTTTGTCGCAAACAAAATTTTGAACCTTAAAAAGTTTTTTAAAGAGCACTACCAAATTCAAAATCCCAAATTTGCACTTTGCGGATTTAACCCGCATTCAGGTGAAGACGGAATTTTGGGTCGTGAAGAAATTGAGATTTTACACCCTGTTGTTGCAGAATTGAGAAAACTCGGAGTTGATATTTCTGACCCGCTTCCTGCGGACACCCTTTTTGTAAAAGCTGCAAAAGATTATCTTTCAAAGGTTCAACAGCCAACCTATGACGGCTATATAGCAAACTACCATGACCAAGGTTTAATTCCGATAAAAACAGTTGCGGGAGACAGCACAGTCAACATGACAATCGGGCTTGATATTATCAGGACTTCTCCTGGACATGGGACTGCGTTTGATATTGCTGGTAAAGATATCGCAGACGAAAACGGCATGATTTCTGCAATTAAAGAGGTTTTATAAGATATCAGCGGGTGACTTTAATGTCCTAGTCATCATCGTCGTCGTCAAGTCCATCTTTCAATTTAAACTTGAAAGAAAAAAAGTCGTATTTCTTGATATCAACTTCTTCCCCTTTGCTTGCGTAAGAAAACGGGGAGTTTTCGTAAACAGAAACCGCACCTGACTTAAATCTGTTACCCTCTTCGTTTTTTACAACCCCTTCAACGGCATGATAGCCGAGGCTAATCCCTTTTACAAAGTGCTCTCCGACGGTTAGTGCCGTGTTTTTGGCAACATCTACCGGATCAATTTTGAATTGAGGGGAGTATTTTCCGACGATACCCTCTTGAATGCTATGTTCTTTGTTGTTCAAATCCGTGTAGCTGACGGGAGTTACGTTGAATTTTGCATTTCTTTTCAGTCGTTGCGGGTCTTTTATATCCAAAACCTTGAACTTCAAAGTATAACCCGACTTAATATCTGCCCCAGGGGCAAGCCAAACATCATTGAATGCCTGAACCTCGATAAATTCAACAGGATTTCCCGTATTAAAATCACTCAATGCCATAACCTGCATGGTTTCAGCCAAAACCGGCAAACCCAAACAAGCTACAATTACTCCGAGAAAAAGGTTTGAAAAAATCTTCTTCATAATCTTTACCCAAAATTATCTTAAAAATTCACGTTGTTTCAAGATGCTACCGAGAGGCATTGCCGGATTATAAAGGTTTGTAGAATCCATTGTCGGAACATCATATCTCGGCAACCCCGGAAGATATGTGCTGAACGGTCTTTGAGATTCTTCAGTAGCAGGAACGAACAAATCTATAGTTGCGTCCGTCGGTGAACCTGAAAGGTTTTGGTTTACGCTGTTGTCAACTTCTTCTTGAACATCTTTAAAGTTTAAGATAAACATTTGACCAGCATTGATATTGAACGGACTTGCAACAGGAGTAGTTTGACCGTTTACTACAAAACCTGCAAAAACGCCGTAAGTTTGAGCTTTGACAGGCAATTCTTCGTTATGAACGTTTATATAGCTGAACGGAACGAAGGCAAAAGCCCCGTTGTTTGTCGGAACAACTTTTCCTTTTACGGTAAAGTTTTCAAACAAAACGACATCATCTGTAACCTGAATGTTACTTTTAACTTTAACAACCATAGTCTCTGTCGGGCTGTTACTTGCAAACGGTGTAAGTGCAACTACCGGAACGGTTTTTGCCAACGCTGCAGAACCTGCCATAACTAATGCTAAGATTACACCTGATATAAACTTTTTCATATACATTCTCCTGATGTTACCGTTAATTATACCAACATAATAACATATCTTGAAAAACCCGTCAATATATACAGATTATACAAAATTTTCTTTACAAAACACCTTTCAAATACTGTCCGGTAAAGGAATTTTTGTTCTTGGCAACCTCTTTAGGCGTACCCTGAGCGACAATTTGCCCACCGCCGTTTCCACCTTCCGGTCCTAAATCGATTATATAATCCGCAACTTTTATCAAATCTAAATTGTGTTCAATTATTAAGATTGTATTACCTTGATCCGCAAGTTTTTGGATAATTTTAATCAATTTGTCCAAATCCGCCCAGTGCAATCCGACGGACGGCTCATCCATAAGATAAAGAGTTTTACCCGTTGCTCGTTTGTTAAGTTCTGATGCAAGCTTTATACGTTGAGCCTCCCCGCCCGAAAGTGTCGTTGCACTCTGTCCGAGTTTTATATAATCCAAGCCCACATCATACAATGTTTGCAACTTATTTTTAATAGACGGAATACTGTCAAAGAATTCCAACGATTCTTTTACGCTCATATCAAGCACATCGGCAATGGATTTGCCCTTATACTTAACCTCAAGAGTTTCATGATTGTATCTCTGACCTTTACAAACAGGACATTTTACGTAAACATCCGACAAAAAGTTCATTTCGATTTTATTAACACCGTCACCCTTACAAGCCTCGCAACGTCCTCCTTTTACGTTAAAACTGAACCTTCCCGGTTTGTATCCTCGAACTTTTGCTTCATTCGTTTTGGCAAACAAATCTCTTATATGTGTAAATAAATCTGTATATGTTGCCGGATTTGAACGTGGAGTTCTGCCGATTGGCGACTGGTCAATGTCAATGATTTTGTCAATATTTTCAAACCCCTCAATCTCATCTACACCCTGAGGTTTTGGCTTGCTGCCTCGAAGTTTGTGGATTGCGTATTCATAAATCAAATCCTGCATTAAAGTAGATTTGCCCGAACCGGAAATCCCCGTCAATACAACGATTTTGCCGAGCGGAATATCTACATCAATGTTTTTTAAATTATTCAAATGTGCATTTTTAACACTCAAAAATTTACCGTTACCCTCACGTACTTTATCAGGAACAGGAATAAATTTTTCACCACTCAAATACTGTCCGGTCAAAGATTCTTCACAATTTATAATATCTTGCAAAGTCCCTTGAGCGACGACTTTTCCGCCATTTACACCTGCCTTTGGCCCAATATCCACAATGTAATCCGCATTTCGCATTGTATCTTCATCATGTTCCACCACAATCAAAGTATTACCAAGGTTTCTTAATTTAATCAAAGTTTTAATTAATCTGTCGTTATCCCTTTGGTGCAAGCCGATTGAAGGCTCATCCAAAACATACAAAACCCCTGACAAACCGCTTCCTATTTGTGTCGCAAGTCGAATTCGTTGAGCCTCGCCGCCCGAAAGAGTTCCCGCACGTCTAGCCAAATCCAAATATGACAGCCCAACATCGCACAAAAATCTCAATCTTGCTCTTATTTCATCCAAAATCTGTTTTGCAATTTTCAAATGATATTCATCCAACTCAAGATACAAATCATCAATAAAACGCAACTCTTCATCAATAGACATGAGAGTAAATTCATAAATATTTTTGCCCTTAATCCTAACCGCCAACGGAAACGGCTTCAACCTCGCACCGCCACATTTCGGGCATGGAGTTGTAACCATATATTTTTCGATTTCTTCTCGCCAATAATCGCCGGAAGCTTCATTATAACGTTTTTCCAAAAACGGAACAACTCCCACAAATCTGTGATATTTTGTTTCATAATAATGAGTTCCAAATCGCTGAACCCTAAATTTTATAATATCATCCCCGCCATAAAGAATTATATTTTGCTCATCCTTGGTCAAATCCTCAAAAGGGATATTCATATTTATTCCATAATTATCACAAACGGATTTAAGCATATCATCATAATACGAAGTCGTCGTTTTAGACCATGGATAAATAGCACCGTCTTTCAGAGATTTTGTTTTATCAGGAACCACTAAATCAGGGTCAACCACAAAATCCGCACCTAACCCTCCGCATCTGTCACAAGCCCCATAAGGTGCATTAAATGAGAAAATTCTCGGAACAAGCTCCTCAAAACTGATATTACATTTCGGACATGAAAGCTTTTCGCTAAAAATAATTTCATTTTCACCGACAACATCAATAACTACAATTCCGTCCGCTTTTTTCAATGCAATCTGAACACTATCCGCGAGCCTTGAGCGAGAAGCCTCCTTAATAACAATTCTGTCAACAACTACACTGATGTCATGTTTTTTTGTTTTTGCAAGTTCGATTTCATCCTCATCAAGGTTATAGATTTCTCCGTCAACCTTTACCCTGACAAAACCTTCCTGTTGTAATTCTGCAAAAGTAGACTGGAATTCACCCTTTTTACCACGGACAACAGGTGCAAGAATTTGAATTTTCTTTCCTTCTCCAAGTTTTAAAATATTATTAACAATCTCGTCTATCGTTTGGGGCTTAATCTCTTCTCCGCAGTTCGGGCAATAAGGAGTTCCCGCTCTTGCGTACAATAACCTCAAGTAATCATAAATCTCCGTAACCGTCCCGACAGTTGATCGAGGATTATTACTTGTAGATTTCTGATCAATCGAAATCGCCGGCGAAAGCCCGTCAATATACTCAACGTCAGGCTTATCCATTTGCCCCAAAAACTGTCTTGCATAAGTAGAAAGGCTCTCTATATAACGTCTTTGACCTTCCGCAAAAATCGTATCAAAAGCAAGCGAACTTTTCCCCGATCCTGAAACTCCAGTAAAAACAATAAGTTCGTTTTTAGGAATTTCCAACGATACATTTTTTAAATTGTGTTCTTTTGCACCTTTAATCGTAATTTTATCTAGCATAATCACATTATTACACCAATAAAATATCTTGACAAGAATTCTATCAACTCATAATTTCAATTAATTGTCTGTGCAACTTTACATTGTGAACCCTTATAATATCAATTTTTCGCTCAATAGCAAGATTATTTAATGCAACCGTAAAAATATCTTTCATAAAATTATCTTCATCCCGCATGTTTAATAAACTTTTTCTCGATACTCCCAACAAAACAGGACATCCAAGGGAATAAAATTCCTCCACCCGTTTTATAATCTCAAAATTATCCTCTCTCGTTTTGCCAAACCCAATCCCTGGATCAAGGATTATATTTTCAGCCAAGATCCCTTTTGAAATCGCAAAATCCACCTTCGTTTTCAATTCACAAAAGATTTCATCCATTAAATTTTCATAACTCGGATTTTCCTGCATATTCTCAGGAGTCCCCTTTGAATGCTGAATAACAATCTTGCCCCCGCCTTTTGCCACGACATCAGCCATGTTCTCATCAAAATCCATACCCGACACGTCATTTATAATCTTTGCACCATGCCTGATTGCTTCTTTTGCAACCTCAGAACTTCTAGTATCAACACTAATCGGAATTTGAATATTGTTATCACAAACATATTCCAAAATCGGAATTATCCTTTTTAACTGAATTTCGCTACTTACGGGTTTTGAATACGGCTTTGTCGACTCTGCTCCAATATCTATAATATCAGCACCATCATCAATTAATTCTTTCAAATGTTCTATAGCCTTTTCAAATTCGAGATACTTTCCCCCGTCAGAAAACGAATTATCCGTAAGGTTCAAAACCCCCATAATTTTCGTCTTTACATTTTTTTTACGAGAAACAAATTCAACAAGACTCTCTCCTAAATGTTTCAGCCCGAAAGGTTGGTATTTCAGCTTTTCAGCAATCTTTTTTATTTGCGAAACACTGCCACCCAAAATACAATCGGAGGTTTCGATTTTGCCCGTAATAACTTCTCTATGCGTCGCACAATCCGCCCCCACAGAAATTGCTGTCTGCTTAATTATATTAGATTGAGCAGGATTTAAGTCATATATTTTTATATTTTTATAACAAAACTTATCGCACACCCGACTCGCATAAGATTTATCAAATCCAATATGCTCAATTTCCGGCAGAATATTGTCCGTAAAAATTTCTCTCAACAAAAAATCTCTCATAGGAGCAATTTATCACAAATACGCAAGGATGTTAAGCAACTATTCTTCGTCAGTGGATTTTCTGAGCCCGTCAGCAACTTGGTTGAAGTTGTCCACAATACGTGGAGCATAGTTGTCAACAATTTTTGAGGTGTTGTTGTACAACGTGCCCAAGCCTGAAATCAGTACACATCCAGCCAAAGCCCCGCCGAATACCTTACATCCGCCTTTTACAATCGGTGTATCAATAACTTTTTGAACAAATTTGCCAACTTTTAAGTTTTTCAAATAGCTCATCATATTGTTTGTGAAGATATTTGCGTTAATTTTAAATCTTTTGAACAAAGTGTTCGCTTCCGCAACAGGTTGTTGCAAAACTTGCTTTGTTTCCTTCAAAGTGTTCACACCACGTTTGATATTGCCTGTTGTTTGGCTCAATGATGATGACGATTCACGCAATTTTTTTGCCATATTTAAGCCACCGCTCTTTGCGGCAGTGTAACCGGCACCGGCAGCACCACCTGCCATTGCGGTATCTCGCATATCTTCTTTCTTCTCGTCAGAAATTCGCTTAGGCTTTGTGCCTTCGTTTGCTGTGAAATTTACAGGTGAAATCATTAACATATCAGCCACCTATTCCTAACCTTCCACCTGAGCTTTTTTCTCAGGATCTACAATTCCTACAGCCGCTGTAGAAACACCGGTTGCCGCACCTAAAACGTCACCGGTTCTATCAACAACTTGTTGACCTTTGATGTCTTTTGCTTTTGCAAACCAGCCTTTTACTGTTTTTGCCAATTTGCTGTCTGCAATGTAATCATAACCCTTCACAAGTTTTTTACCGACTGCGGTTGCCATAAATTTATCAGCCATGGTTGCAGATTTTTGCACAATATATTTACCTACACGAGTTTCCTTAAGTGCAATGAACCAATTCTTTATAGCTTTACCAATACCGGAAATTGAATTCTTTACATTACCCGAGAAGTTTTTAACAGATGGTTTGTGAGCGAGGTTGTTAAAGACTTTGCTTGTTTCACTGAAACCGAACTTCGTACTGATACCGGCAACAGCAGCAGCACCGAGAGTAAACAATCCGCCCATTATTTTTTTTGCGGCAGGTGGGAGATCGTCTTGAACATCTTTCAAATCAGCCATTGCCTGATTAATATCGTTCTTTACCGACTCCAAGTCGTTTTCTTTTTCAGTAACATAATCGTCCTCCGGCTCATCGTAAATTGCCGCAGGATAGTTGTTATAATCATCGTCTAAATCTTTTACAGGGTTTGAATGCCCGAAGGATGTCATAGAATGCGTACGATTAACTGTCAAATTTGGTTGGATTGTTAACATATTACCTACTCCGATAACTTAATATTTTTCAGTTGCTTTAAAAGAGGTGAAAAATAATTTTTGCGTTTATTTATATACCTTTTTAATAAATCTTTACAAAGACCTTTTACACACACATAGTATTACACATTTTTTGCGTTTTGTAAACTGTTTTGTTAAGATATTTCAAATAAAAAAACATATTTCTAATAAGAACAAAGTATTCCGTTTTGTAAAAAAAAACAATATAATGTTTACATAAAGTCATGTTTATATTTACATGATTTTGTAAGATAGGACGGGTTGTAAATTGCTAAATAATTATGAAAGTTTTGACAATTCAGAAACGGCATCCAGAAAGTCTGCACTTGTAATGGAGAGAGTCGGACTTGTTTCTACGCACATGTATAAGCAGTTTTTAGATTATCAGCATGCAACAATTAATACAAACGAAATTTTTTCAAGAATGATTGACAACCTGCAAGATGTTGCAGAAATTTTAAAAGAGGCGTTTGCGTCCCGTGGTGTCACGACGCAAAACATTTATGTTGACTTTGACCCTCAAAAATCTGTTGTCTTTATTAACATTTTGTGGCACAAAATAAGTTTTACAACCCGTTGCAATTTTCAACCGCAAGCCTTGTACAGAGAAAACGGCAATCACCTTTTCTCGGGCAGGATTATGGCAATTCGAGGAAATTACAACGAATTGATGTCAGGGACAAAAGACCACGAGGAAGAAATGGGCAGACTTCTTGAGAATGAAGTTGCGTCTCTGTTTGTTCCGGCGGAGCAAAGTCAAAGTTCAATCTTAAAAATTAAACACTTATCAAACCGTGAACTTTATCTGAACCAAGTTGATGCTCCGAAGGAATTTGTCCTGAAGGTTATTGAAACAATTTGTGGTGGAGGTTTCTACCACGAAGAAGGCTCAAGAAAAAGTTTTAATATTTAACCTGTTTCATTATCTCACCTATAAAACCCTTCCTTCCAAACTCATGATATTACAAATAAATTGTATCTAAAAGCATTAACCTATTTTATTCGGGCTCAATGGGGCTGTCTTGAGTCGCTCGCATTAAACGGGTCTACGGTTGAATGCTACATAAATTTTATTTATTTCGCATTCAAGCCTTCGCCCTGTCTTGGATTTGCTCCACGCTCACAGAGTTTCGCAATTATGCCTATCGGCAGAGCTTGCTCAATCTGTTCGCTATCCGGACTAACGTCCGTACGCAAATCCGTTCTGCTCGCTCCTCGCTCGAACCTAAGACAAGGCTAACGCCTTGTGGTTCTCGCCACAAACATAATAAAAGAGTTGGCGACAAACATCACCAACTCTTTTATGGGCTCAGAGGGGCTCGCTTGCATCGTAGGCGAGCAACACGAGCCTTACGAGGCAGGATGCCCGAATGGGTAGAACCCTTCAATATTTTTCAAACAGAAAAATATTGAGGTGAGAGCCAACAACAACACATGTTCCGTTAAAAAGATAAAAATTTGGGCTCAGAGGGGCTCGAACCCTCGACCAATTGATTAAGAGTCAACTGCTCTACCAACTGAGCTATAAGCCCAAATTCATTTCGGATATGCTCAGTTTAGCAAAAGCGTAACATCATGTCAATAAATATTTTATCTTATTTTGTACATTTTTATTCTTGTTGCACCGTCCTTACCGATTTTGTGACGGCTTGCGTCGTAGTCAATGTAGACATATTCATCTCCCGAACTGCCTATCGGCTCCATACTATGTTCTGATTTCGGATAAATACTCATATCTAATTTGTGACGGTTCGGGCCTGCGTAAATCGGCAAATCTGGCTGTCCGATTTCTTCACAAAGTTTCTTCGCATATTCGATAAACGTATCTCTAATTTTATCGTTGTCTTGATATTTTGTTTTAAGTTCAATGTTATCCAAAACAAGTGCAGGTTTGCCGTCAACATAAGCGATATATGTCATCGTGTTTCCAACGAATGCTCCTTTGTCCGTCAACTCGATTGCTCCGATACATTTGTTTGTAATATATGTCGGAGCAGACCATTCATTGAAGTTTCTGCCTAATGCCGTACAACATTGAGCATCGTTGCCTAAGCCGATTGCTTTTTTGATATCATACATATCGGTTTTACGAACTTCTATGTTAGCTGTTTCGCCGTCTTTGAGAGTTCGGGCATTGTCGACTTCTTGAGTTCTCATTTTGATTAAGTGAGTGTACATTGTACCTCTTGCTTCTTCAATTCCTTGGTCATATTGCTTTTTAGTCCAGAAATCATTTTTTAAGATTTCTTCTTTGATTGTGCTGACAATACCATTCATATCCTCAAATTGAATCGGTTTGCCGTCCTTCATTAGTCGATAGTATTCTTTTGAACCTGCGTCGAAGCCGTCGCCAACCCAGTTATCCTTTTGAGATTTTTCAAAAGTTATACCGAGTTCTTTTTGTAAACGTTCAAATATCGGCTCTTTAACCTCATCAGGAATCCGTTTGAATAAATCATCATTCAAATCCTCTTCAAGATTGTGAATTGCCTTTTGTTTTGCTTCTTCGGCATTGAGTTTAAGCTCAACGGAGGTGTAGGAGTTTTTGTCAACTTTTGTCCACTTGTCGTAATCGATACCGAGTTCTTTGTACTGGCGTTTTGTTTCGATATTTTGTGGCAAGTTGTCTAAGGCTTCTTCTACTGTCAAATTAGGGTTTTCTTTGATTGTTGTAACAAGTTTTCGCATGTTACTGAAAAAAGCATCGCTTGATACGTACATTTGTCCTAAATATTTGCAGTTTACTAAATCAAGCTTTTCAGCTAAGACATCGTCGTATTCAACCTTTAAATCTTGGAAGATTTTACGGTTGACAGCGGTATTCCATGCTAAATCAGCCTCCGGCGATGACGGTTTTATCATACTGATAAATTGTGCGATTTCTTCTTGCGGGGAATCGGTTGCCATTGCTGCAAGAACTCTTGTTTTCGCAACAACATCTTGCGGGCTTAAGTTTGTTTTTTCTTGAACAAAGTTTTTAAGTTCTTTAGTTTTTGTGCTGATTTCTTTCATCAATGCTTGAACTTGTTTTGCGTTTTCGCCTTGATAGTAGATTGCTTGAGCTTGACCGCCAAGGGCTTTAGATTGTTTTTGAAGGTTTTTAATTTGTTCTTTAATCTCCGGTGAAGTTGCGTTTTCGCTTTGTTTAAGCTGTTTTATTTGTTCATCAATTTTTGCACGTTGGGATTTAAGCTCTTTGATTTTTGCGAGATTTTCTTTGCCTACGGCGGCATTCATCTGTTTTTTCAAAGAGGTGATTTCATCATTCAAATCGCTAAACTTTTGGCTGAATTCAGGGGTTAATTTTTGAGCAAGCAGTTCCCTGTTTTCAGGAGAAAGTTTTTGATTGAGATTTGCAATATCTCTGGTAAAGGTTTCAAACTCATCAATCATCAACGGGAATGCTGCTTCAGTGTTGCCTAATCCTATTGTGTCGATTGTTTTTATAGCATCACTCGATTGCATAACTCTTATAATATCGTCATCAGTTATGTCATCAAGTCCTGTTTTCAAGAGGTCTTTATTTTTAAGTGCACTTTGTTGAAGTTCTGCGTGAGTTTCTACAATATTGTCATTTTTGGCACGAGCATATTCTTTAATAACGTCTTTATTTACATTTACAAAATGTCCTTCAATTTTCAGTACACGTTTGATAATATTTTCCCAAGTATCAGCAGGATATTCAGCCAATACAGGGTACTCTTTTAGCATTCCTTCGTTTATCTTTTGTAGAGCAATATTATCAGTACCTTGCTCATAATGCATTAAAAGCACATGCATTTGATTAGTGGTTACGTTTTCACAATTAATTAGTTTTTTTGCAAAGTCTGTATTGCCGTCATTGACAACTTGTATAATCTTAGGCATATCCGCAGGATTAATTTTTTCATTTTTTACGATTTCTTTTGCGAAATCCAGATTATACGGCTTTGTATAACGTAAAATGTAATTAATATCATCTGGAGTAAGTCGTTTATTCTTCAACATATCTCTTGCGAAATCAACATTCAATTCATTCGTGAATGCAAGAACAGTTGCTTTTTTAGATACATCAATCTCGCTATTGTTAAGAACTTCACGTGCAAAATCCATATTCTTTGCAGTTGTAGCTTCGATTATCCCTGCCTTGTATTCTTCAGGAATTTTGTCATTTTTCACGATTTCACGAGCAAAGTCAATATTATCGGCACGTGTTGCACTAATAATGAACCCTGGCTCTTTGATATTCTTGTTTTGTACCAATTCTTTGGCGAACTCAATATTTGCTTCTGTTGTTCTTGATAAAATGTATTGTTTTTCTCTTGATGCAAATTCATTATTTTTTAACAATTCTTTAGCTAGAGATACATTTACGGGATTAACTACCCCCACAGTAGCAACCTTTTCCTTAAATGGAATATCTGCACCTTTCAAGACATCTCTATAGAATTCAAACTGAACGGGTTCATACACGCTGAGCACAAGATCTACTCTTTCTTGTAAAGAAAGTTCTCTATCTGCGAACAATTCTTTTACAAAAGATGCCATTTCCGGAGTCTGGGCTCTTTGCAGTATATCTGGCAAAGCATACGGTTCCTTTTGAACCTGTCTGTCTTTTGCAAGATCTTTTGCCAATTCTAAGTTATCTTTATTCAAGTGCACTATAGCATAATAAATACTTTTTGTTCTCGACAACCCATCAAGATGAGCATACAAATCCGGATTATTGAACAATTCTTCTATTGTTGAAATAACCTCTTTTGAATTAGTTGCATTGTCAATAAAGAATTTATTTGACGTAATCGGCAAATGATGTTCGTCAAAAGTCTTCATAAGATCTGCCACCCCCTGTAAATCAGTCACGTCATGAGCTCGCAAATTTGACATAAGGTTTGATAAATTCATATAATTAGGGTGTTTTGCAATTATATTCGTAATTTCGGACAAAGCCTTGGCATCAGTCACCATACCTTTATTGACGACATACAAAATATCTGTCACGCTATATGCTTTTGCATCTTGAGAAAGCGACTTGATATATTCAATATTAGCTTTGGCATTTTCTCCGTATAACATTGATTTATCTAAATTCAATCCGCTCAATTCTTCATCAGACAACTTCATCTTTTCAGAATTTTCAAGGATATTTTTTATTGATTGGTTGATTTCAAAAATATCTTTGCCTTGATTGTCAACGCCATACAAATAGTCATATCTTTCATCCAACTCTTTGACTTTTGAAAGATTATTTCTAAACTCTTCAACAAATTCAGGAGTAATTTTTGAAGGATCTTTTATTTTGACTGCTGCATTCAAATCTAAATTTGTACCGGTAGCGTCAGCGATAGCCTTTGCCGCTTGAAGTCTGTCGTCCGTCAATTTCAAAGTATCATCTGGGCTTATACGACTAATTTGTCTGTCATAAATCTCTGACGGAACTTCACCTGTGAGCTCATGAACTTTTTTAACTACGGTAAGAGTTTCCGAAACAGGTCGATTTTCTCGAGCATTCTGAGCGACAAAACCAAGTAGTTTAGTAGCTTCACGCTCGTCGATATTCATTTCTCTAGCAATAGTTTGTATATTCTTTTCATTGACAATCGAACAGTTAAGACCTTCATTTCCCATCTGATATTCGAGAATCTCCATCCATTCTTTTTTAGTCATACTTTCAAATTCGGAAGCATCAACATTTTTTGCCAGTGGAACAATACCCGCAATATCATTTACAGTATCTCCAAACTTCGCCCTCATCTCAGCGATATCTGCGTCAGTAAACCCGCATTCCGTCTTTAAGATTTCATCCGCCTGAGCTGTTGTAGTTTTGGTCTCAACAATTTCAATTTCAGGCTTAACAATATCTTCTTTCGGGGCATCAGCTTTGGACGACGAGGTTTGTTTTGCCTCGTTTTCTGCCTTAACTTTTGCCATTTCAGCTTCACTCATCATTAAGTGGTCTTCGTAATCAAATTTTGAAAGGTCAATATTCTGCTTACCAAGAGCTTTTTGTCTTGCAATTTCTTCTCTCAAAGCTTGCTCCGCAGCTTTTGGTTGTGGAGTTT
>OLGZ01000703.1_pt1 | contig 24380 bp, 14 predicted proteins | sample 1605981 | NCBI WGS metagenome assembly OLGZ01 (sample SAMN03283291) | human gut metagenome | biome: human-associated habitat; material: feces | host: Homo sapiens | place: Peru | collected 2012 | reverse complement strand
ACAGAGTATGATGGGAAGTTGTAGTGGTGCATATATCTCTTAGATGTAACATTTGTATCAAGACCATCCAACTTCTGAGCCTCAGAAAGTGGAGCCAGTGTTACAACGTTACAGATCTGTGTCTGTCCTCTTGTGAACATAGCAGAACCATGGACTCTAGGAATGATATCAACCTCAGCAGCCAGTGGACGGATCTGTGTGATCTGTCTGCCATCTGGACGCTTGTGATCCTTCAGAATCATCTTACGAACTGTCTTCTTCTGGTACTGGTAAACAGCCTCATCAAGGACTGCCAGCCAGTCTTCCTTATCTGCAAATGCTTCTTCAAGCTTATCCTTGATCTGACGAATGTTCTCCTCGCGAACCTGCTTCTCATCTGTGAAGACTGCCTCTTCCATTGCTGCAGGTGGAACAAGCTCCTTGATTGCCTCAAACAGCTCTTCAGGAACTGCGCAGCTTGTATAAGAATGCTTTGGCTTACCACACTCAGCTACGATCTTATCGATAAACGCGATTACCTTCTGGTTTAACTCATGTGCTGCATAAATAGCCTCGATCATCTTAGCCTCTGGTACTTCATTTGCACCAGCCTCGATCATGATAACCTTATCTCTTGTAGATGCAACCGTAAGCTTCAGATCTGACTCCAGATTCTGTGTAGAATTTGGATTGAAGATCAGCTCGCCATTGATCATACCAACCTGTGTAGTTGCACATGGACCATCAAACGGGATATCAGAAATTGCTGTTGCAATCGCTGAACCAAGCATAGCAGTCAGCTCTGGAGAACACTCTGGATCTACAGACATAACCATGTTGTTCAATGTAACATCATTTCTATAATCCTTTGGGAACAATGGTCTCATTGGACGGTCGATAACACGGGATGTAAGGATTGCGTTCTCGCTTGCCTTACCCTCACGCTTGTTGAATCCTCCAGGGATCTTTCCAACGGAATACATCTTCTCCTCATACTCAACTGAAAGTGGGAAGAAATCGATACCATCTCTTGGTTTTTCTGATGCAGTTGCTGTAGAAAGTACAACTGTATCTCCGTAGTGCATCAAAGCTGCACCATTTGCCTGCTTTGCAACTCTGCCTACATCGACACGCAAGGTTCTTCCGGCAAGTTCCATCTCAAACTTCTTGTACATAATAAATTCTCCTTGAAATATTTTTTCCTGCAATCAGACTCCGAAACGACTGAAAACGCCACTTTCTGAATTATGCTTTTTATCACACTGCCAGTGTCAAAAAATGATTTTTTCAGTTGTCTCGGTTTTGTCTTCATGCAATCTTTTAGATTATACCATCTATTTCCTTTTGCTTCAAGATGGGAATGGATGAAATGTGGGATTTTTTGTTTGTGATTTTTTGCTTGGAGGCTGTTTCGTTTGGTACAGTCTGCTTGCTGTGGGCTTTCTCGCTTGCTTTTCTCTTCCTATGCCCACGCTATGAGTTTCCCCGCTTACTTTTTTGCTCCCACGCCCAGTTTTCGCTCCGCGACATATCGATTAGCTTCCAGGGTGGACTTTCTCGCTTGCTTTTCTTCTCCTCGGGTGTCACCACATCGCTATCGCTCTGTGGTATATCGTCGGGCGCATCCTAAATATGTGCTTCGCACATATGCGCCCTCCTCGCCCACGCCGTGGGTTTCCACGCCTACTTTTCTGCTTCCACGCCCAGTTTCCGCTCCGCGACATATCGATTAGCTTCCGGGGTGGGCTTTCTCGCTTGCTTTTCGCTCCCTACGCCCACGCTATGGGTTTCCCCGCCTACTTTTCTGCTCCCACGCCCAGTTTCCACTCCGCGACATATCGATTAACTTCCGAAGTGGGCTTTTCTGCTCGCTTTTTCGCTTCCTCGCCCACGCTATGGGTTTCCACGCCTACTTTTCTGCTCCCACGCCCAGTTTCCGCCCCGCGACATATCGATTAGCTTCCGGGGTGGGCTTTTCTGCTCGCTTTTTCGCTTCCTCGCCCACGCTATGGGTTTCCCCCGCCTACTTTTCTACTCCCACGCCCAGTTTCCACTCCGGGACTGTACGATTAACTTCCGGGGTGGGCTTTTCTGCTCGCTTTTTCGCTTCCTCGCCCACGCCGTGGGTTTTCCCACCTACTTTTCTGCTCCCACGCCCAGTTTCCGCTCCGGGACTGCATGATTAGCTTCCAGGGTGGGCTTTCTCGCTTGCTTTTTCGCTTCCTACGCCCACGCCGTGGGTTTTCCCACCTACTTTTCTGCTCCCACGCCCAAAGCATTATTTAGAACAAACACGATTATGAATTTTCTGTGATAAAATCATGTATTCCATTTACGCAGCAACTTATATATGCTACATTAAGAACAACTCATTTATCGAGTTTTTAGCGCATAGTTTTTCATACAGAAAATCTGTTTTACAACTCAGAACAACTCAGATTTTACTTACCCACGTAGTTTACATTTTAGCGTGTTGCCTAACGGCTTCATGTGTTTTCGCATTATGATGGTCTGTACTATTACAGTCGTTGCAATATCAATTATTGAAAGAGGTGTCTATCATTTTTATACAGAATATTCTTGAACAACAAAAACAACTAAATAAAAATATCGAAAACTATAAAAAGCTTATCAATAGATTTCCAGCCGGAAAACTACAATGTTTCAAGAACGGAAAGCATATCAAATCATACAAAGTGAATGGCAATCTGAAAAAATACATTCCTACCAAAGAATCTGCCACTATTGAGAAATTAGCTTTGAAAAAATATTATGAAAGCTGTCTGGATGATTGTATCAAAGAAAAAGAGCTTCTTGATCAATTCATTCAAGATGTTCAGGCTTTGCCGAATACATCTCAGAAGCTTCTGGCAACGGATTCAAATTATCACACATTTTTAGCTAAGGCACTGATTCCTGATGCATGGGCAAGTGTCTCATATGAGCAAAATCCTTATAAACGCGAAGACCTCATTCACAACACGTTTTCCGGAATGAAAGTACGCTCAAAGTCGGAGGAAATCATAGCAAATATTTTGTTCACAAACCATATTCCGTTTCGATATGAAGCGCCGCTCACACTAAACGGAGCAACCATATATCCTGATTTTACAATCAAAAATCCAAAGAATAATTCCTATACTTATTGGGAACATTTGGGGTTGATGGATAAAAAGGAATACAAAGATCATGCCATGGAGAAAATCAGCACATATTGTGATCACAATATCATTCCGGATGTGAATCTTATTCTAACCTATGAAACGCAAAAGCATCCGCTCGATTCCAGCTGGGTGCATCAACTGGTGATGCGGAATTTCATGTAGGGTTCGGCTTGATTTTTCTTTGTAAATAGGTTTACCCCGGAAACTTTTTGATAAGTTTCCGGAGATTTCCTGTTTGACTTCATTTCGGGTTTCCTACTCGTTTTTCATTTGCTACGCCCACAGCGTGGGCTTTTCAGCCTATTTCTCTGCTCCCACACCCAGTTTTCGTTCCGGGACTGTACGGATTAGCTTCCGGGGTGGGTTTTCTTGCTTGCTTTTCCTACTTCCGCGTCCAGTTTTCGCTCCGATACTATGCGATAAGCTTCTAGATTAATCATACACTATCTTTCTTCAAAATTTTGGTGCAAATACAAAATTTCACTTTGTATGTGATAAACTATTTACATCCATTTGGATACCTCCTGTGTTTTTATGTAGTTGGCGAACCAGCATAATTATACCACTGGAGTTTTTTTACCGTAAGCTGAAGCATTCTCAACCACCTACCTAGCAGGTGGATTTTTTGTTTGACTATCCATATTTCGTAAAATATAGGTTTTCTTTTTGCCATACGGAGCCTTGCCCCAAACAAGTAACAAAAAACGCTTTGGAATTAATCCAAAGCGTTTTTCTAAAATTTATTTTATGTTAATTATCTGGATAAGCTGCTACAACATTTCCTGCACCATTATAATCTGCAAGAGTCGCATCCCAAGATGCTGACGATCCACTCTTTACATAATAAATTGTCTTACCATTTTCTGTATACTTTACACCTGAAACAGTGAATGACGCATGGTTTGCAGATGTTGCTTCAGCAGTATTCGAACCATTAACCTTGATTTCGAATTCGGCGTCTGCAGGTACATCTGCGACCTTTAAGATTTCGCTAGCATCAATTTCGTTCGGCTTCTTTCCCTTTGCATAAGCACTAGAAAGCTCTGTCTGTGCAGCTGTCATAACACTCTTACCATTCAATACAATCTGCTGTCCCTTTGCCTTGTCAATATAACCAAGCAATGCTGGTACGAGGATTGCTGCCAAAATTGCAAGAATTACGATAACAACAATCAGCTCTACCAAAGTAAAACCTTTGTTTTCTTTCATTTTTTTCATAATCATTTCCTCCTTAGTCCTTTTGTTTTTTTTGATATGAAAAATCTTTATAAAGTATAGCAAAATTTGCTATTACTATCAACTTTTTTCCCTTTTTTTCGAGGGATTTTGTCATGGTAATTTTTACCATTCATGCCACATCTTGTTGCTCAACAGCCTTTTACAAATACTGGTCAAGCTCTGCGACATCATTTGAATATTTGTATGCCATCTGACGGTTAATCATACCGCTCTGGATCAGGCGGGACAAATCACCATTTAATGTATGCATACCAACGGATGAACCGGACTGCATCAGAGAACCAAGCTGATGACATTTATTCTCACGGATCTGGTTGCAAACCGCATCCGTACCAACTAAGATTTCTGTCGCTACAACTCGTCCATTTCCACGTGCATTCGGAATCAAACACTGGGTAATAACTCCATTTAGAACGCTTGCAAGCTGTGTCCGTACCTGATTCTGCATGCCTGCCGGACAGGCATCAATGATTCGGTCAATCGTCTGTGCCGCACCAGTCGTATGCAGGGTAGACATAACCAGATGTCCGGTTTCTGCAGCGGTCAATGCTGCCGAGATTGTCTCGTAATCACGCATCTCTCCTACCAGAATAATGTCCGGATCTTCACGGAGTGCGCTTCGAAGTGCGGATGCGAAGTTTGTGACATCTCTGCCAACCTCTCTCTGGTGGATGAGTGCCATCTTTCTGTCGTATACATACTCAACCGGATCTTCAATCGTAATAATATGTTCCGGGCGATTTGCATTGATATAATCAATCATGGAAGCAAGTGTGGTTGATTTACCGGAACCGGTCGGTCCTGTAACAAGAATCATACCTCGCGGCTTATCTGCCAGTTCCCGAAGCACACTTGGAAGTCCAAGCATCTCCATCGACGGAATCGAAGAATTCAGGAGACGGATTGTCGCTGCCATCTTGCCATCCTGCTTAAATACATTTACACGCTGACGATTGCCATCCGGAGTACGAATTGCAAAATCCGCATCTATGCCTCGCTCGAGATTCTCCCGCTGCTCATCTGTCAGAAGCTCTGCGAGCATCGCAATGATTTCTCCGTCGCTTGGATTGGTCGGTGCATTCTGCAAGCGACCGTTGATTCGATACATAAGTGGCATACCAACTGTGATATGAATATCCGAGCATCCCATCGAACGCGCTTCCATAATCATCTGATCTATCATCATATATATCGACCTCCTCTCGTATTTTTTTATCTTTTCTTTATGATTTTTTTGTCATTTTTTTTACTTGTATTTTCTTCTACTTGGTATCAGCTTCCAGCACGGGTTTTCCAGCTTGCTTTCCTCTTCCTACGCCCACAGCATGGGTTTTCAAGCTTAGATCCTTACTTCCACGCCCAGATTTTTCTCCGCTTCCTGCCTATCAGCTTCCGGCACGGGTTTTCCAGCTTGCTTTCCTCTTCCTACGCCCACAGCATGGGTTTTCAGGCTTAGATCCTTACTTCCACGCCCAGATTTCTCTCCGCTTCCTGCCTATCAGCTTGCGGGATGGGTTTTCTCGCTTGCTTTTCCCTTCCGGCGCCCACAGCATGGGCTTTCAAGCTTAGATCATTACTTTCACACCCACTTTTCTCCTCATCACTTGCCAACCTGCTTCCTGTATGGGTTTTCTCGTTTGCTTTTCACCCTCTACTCATAATAAGACACGCGCAACAGTTCATCTACAGTCGTCGTACCATTTTCCACGAGTTCGAGTGCACTCTTCTTCAAGGTGCTCATGCCCTGCTCCTGTACAGCATAATCTTTGATTTCCTCGACCGAAGCGCCCTTCGTGATCATTTCACGCACCTTCTTATCGATCATCAGGATTTCATGGATAGAAATACGTCCCTTGTAGCCCGTGTTGTTGCACTGTCTGCAGCCTTTGGCATGCTTGATCTGAGGGAAATGTACGCCTGCGATTGCTTCCTCCTGCTCGGTCATCGGTCCCCATTCGCCACAGAATGGGCAGACTTTACGCACGAGTCGCTGTGCCACGATACCAACCAAAGAGCTGGCGATCATGTATGGCTCGACGCCCATATCTGCCAGTCGGACAACGGAAGAAGCCGCATCGTTCGTATGCAGCGTCGAAAGTACCAGATGTCCGGTGATTGCGGCACGGACAGAAATCGATGCGGTCTCTGCATCTCGCGTCTCACCGACCATGATGATATCCGGGTCCTGACGAAGCAGGGCGCGAAGTCCAACCTCGAAGGTCAGTCCTGCGGTATTATTTACCTGCATCTGATTGAGCTTTGGCACATTTTTCTCAACCGGATCTTCGATCGTCGAGATATTTACACTACGTTTTGCAAGCTCTTCCAGAATCATATACAGGGTTGTTGATTTACCAGAACCAGTCGGTCCGGTCAGATAAATAATTCCGTTTGGTGACTGCAGCATGCGCATTACAAGCTTGTAATTTCGTTCCGTCATACCGAAGGTTCCCATATGGTCGATCGAACCTGCCGATGCAAGAAGTCTCAAAACCGCTTTCTCGCCAAATACGGTTGGAATGACAGATACACGAACATTCAGGTTCACACCTTCAATATTGATACGGAAATGTCCATCCTGCGGGATTCTTCGCTCTGCGATATCAAGATCACCAAGGATTTTGATACGTGCCAGCAGGGAATTGTGAATGTTCTTCTGCAGCGTCATGAAGTCGCAGATAACACCATCCATACGCATTCGCACGCTTGTATGGTTCTCAAATGGCTCGATATGAATATCGGATGCATTGGAGTTATAGGCACGGACAAGCAAGCTGTTAAACAGGTTGATGATTGGTGTATCATCGTCGCCATCCTCCACGCTGATCTCCATAACCTCACTCGTCTGCGTTGTGTTCGCGGACGCCTTCTGTGCCGCCTGTCGTGCAGACACTTCGGAATAATAATACTGAATCGAATTTTCCAGCGGTGCCTTCTCACACAGGGAAATATGCACTTCCCGTCCAACGATCTGGCGGATATCCTCAATTCCATAGAAATTCAGCGGATCGTCCACAAGGAGATAATACATTGTATCTTCTACCTTATATCCCATCATGTTATATTTCTCGGCAAGAACACGCGGAATCATCTCCACCGCTTTCACATCCACAGACAGATCCGAAATATTGACAACCTCATAATTCAGACGCTTTCCAAGCGCCTCTAACATCTGTTTCTCTGTGATAAAGCCAAGTGCAATCAATGCGGCACCAAGACGGACACCTTTGTTTTCCTTCTGGTAGGCAACCGCCTGATTGATCTGATCTTCGTTGATGTATCCAAGTTCCTGCAATACATCACCGATTCGGATATTTTTATTACTGCGCATTTCCATCGTCCGGCACCTCCTCGTACATATAGATCTCAAGCGTCAATGTCAAAACACGCTCAGTCTTGATATCGTACTCACCTTCTTCGGTCAGGTTCGTGATACTCCGCTCCTCAGACCATGAATAGTTGCACACACGGATTTTCTTATCGCTGTTTGAGAGATCTTCGATCAGCTGAAGCAGATCACTCTCTTTTCCGCCTAGACGAAGTGTCACCGTCGCATTATAAATACCGGTTGTTACCTCATCATCAAATGCCGGAAGCGCACTCGTTTCGCTGTCCGTCGACATACCGCCACTCTCCTCAGCCGCTTCGATTTCAGAGCGTTCCGCTTTCGCGCCCTGTGGTGCTTCAGTCGTATCCGTTTCCTCCTGTGCTGCGAGCATTGCCGCACGCTTCGAATATACATATGGCTCCAAAGCCGTTTCTTCCTGTGGCATCTGGATAGCCAGATCATAGGCTGACAAGTTATATCCTAACACAAGCTCAGTAAAATACTTATCAATCTCTGCACTTTCCATCATTGGGAAGAATGATTCTCGTACTCCCTGTATCTCATTTGAAAACCGCTCGTTATCTGCCTCCATCATCGGCACCTGCGTAAGCTTCAGCTCATTTTCTTCCTTTGTTTCTTTCTGTGTCGTAATCTCTTTGTTCGTATTTACGATACCCTTTACAACCGGGTAAATACCCCAGTAACCAATGCAGACTACGATCACGAATATAGAAAGCATGATCAGGAGGTTTTTGTCTTTTTGTGTCATTTCTAACTTCATAACGATCCCCTCCTTATTCTGCATCGCCGACATCCGGCAAATTTGTTTCTGTTGTCTCTGGCTGTGCATCTGTATCGGTATGTCTGCCTGCGGACTCCGCCAGCGTACAGGTCACATGGATATCCCACAACTCATCGGATTCCACATACGAATATCCGGTATAATCGACATTGCTGAATATATCCACACCGCACAGATTGCGAATGAATTTGTTGATATTATCTACCGTATCGGCACGCGCTGTCATTGTCAGCACGCCCAGATCCGCATCAAACGAATCAAAGGTCACAGTTGCAAGCCCCTGCGCGCAATCATTGACTACACTCATCACCTCGCGGTTACAGACCGGATACGTGTATAGATTCTGATTCACTCCTGCAATCGCATTGTATTGATTGCTCAGATAGGATGTTTGCTCCAAAAGTACATCATACCGTGCAACCTCCATAATCGTTGCCGGAGACTCATTGTACTCCTTCAGCTTCTGCAATTCCTGTTTTTTAAGCGTGCGCACCGTAATACAAACGGCAAGTCCCACAAGCATCACAGCAAGGCTGATCAGAATTGCAAGAAATCCCTTTCCAACTCCGCCACCTTCTGTTTCCTTCTTTTTCCCGGCATGATAGCCGTCTAAGAAATTCTGCTTGCCGGCATTTCCCGTAACCAGACCGCTGATCGGGTGGAAATGTGCCTGTACGTCCAGACCATTGGTTGCAACATGTGTATCTGTAAATACCTCCACACGCGCATAAATGTCAAGCTGTGAAATCGCATTCTGATATGATGGCAGATCCTGCGGATTCACGCCCGCAAGCAAAACTGCCTCAATCGGATAATCCAACTGGTTTGCCTGCATGAACTGACGAATCTGGCTGACGGAACGCGCGATATCCTGCGCGTAGTCCTCCGTTCCCTGATCATGGAAACAGCGGGCACTGTTGAAATAGTAAAACTCTCCATTTACCCAGAGGATTGTCGTGATCGTCATACGGTCTGCAATCTGCAGGACGAATGTCTTGTACTGCTGTGCCGCTGTCAATGCGGTCAGACGGATCAGACTGCTCTCACCGGAATATACCGCTTTGAGCTTGACGCCGATCTCAGTAAAGATGTCCACATAATCTTTGATGAAATCGGTCGTGATGATCTCGGCGTAGATCTTCTTCGTCGCCTTATTCTGCCCGATTGGAAAATATCCGCAGATATAATCCTCTCCCTGTTTGATATCTGTAAACTCGCGATTGATGAACTCTTCCGTCTTCTTCGGATTGAGCAGAGGCATCTCGATATTCTTACCAATAAACTTGGTCGAATTGATGACTAAGATCACATCCTTCGTCGGCAGATTATGTGTCGTCCAGAAGTTCTGCATGAAGCTCACAAATGCATCCGCATCCATGATCATACCATTGATGATGCAGCCGTCCGGTGCATCTTCAGTATAACAATCCGCGACAGAAATCTTTCGATTTCCGGGAGTACCGGTGATCACTTGTATCTGTTGGTTTGCCAGATAAATGACTGTACTCATATGTATGTTCTCCTTCCATAGTAGATTTCATCCTGCACTGTAATACCCGGATCCAATACATTACTTCCGGGACATAATTAATACGAATTCGCAATCGTCGCATACGAGCCGTAAATCGGCTGAATTACGGAAATAATAACAAATCCAACGACTGCCGCCATCACGACGATCATCGCAGGCTCCAGATAAGAAACCAGCTTGTTCATCGCTACCTCGGAATCATATTCCATCTGGTTTGCAATTGATACAAGCATTGTATCGAGCGCACCCGTCTCTTCACCGACTGAAATGGACGAAGAAAGCTTCTTCGTAAATCCATCTACCCGGTCAATACTCTCACTTAAATTCATACCACCACGTACATCCGCGATGACCTGATCAAACTGCTTTTCAATGTAAGAATTGCCGATCGTATTTCGTGCGATCTGCAGACAGTTGATGATTGAAATACCTGCCGAATACAAGCTCGACAACGTACGAGCAAACCGTGCGGTATAAATGACACGGCGCAGCTTCCCGATCACCGGCAGCTTCAGTTCTAACTTGTCCTTTGCATACCGCACACCCGGTATCGCAAAAAGCACATGAAAGAAAATATACAACACAACGGCTGCCAAAATCAAGACATACCATTTATTTTTAACAAAATTACTGATTCCAAGCAGGATCGTCGTTGATGTCGGAAGTGTATCCATCTGTGAGAACAGATCCTTAAACTGCGGAATGACATAGCCCATAATGATTGCCACTACAACGACGATCAATACGCACAGAATCTTCGGATAAGTCATTGAGCTTTTGACCTTCTGGTTCAGCCGATATTCCTTCTCATAATGCACAGACATCTGCAGCGCAATCTTGTCCATGCTTCCACTGCTCTCTGCACTCTTGATCATGTTGATAAAGAGCGGCGGAAATGCGTCGCCACTCGCAGACATTGCCTCAGAAAGTGGCACACCGGAACGCACCTGTTTTAACAGTCCGGTATAAACCTCCCGTTCCTTTGGCTTGATGGACTCATCCTCGGATATGATTCGCAGTGCCTTTACGAGCGTCACGCCCGCGCCAAGCAGCTCACCGATATTCTTCGCGAATTCAGAGACAACATCGGAACGCAGACGTTTGATGTTGACCTTATCCGCCTGTGCCTTCGCCTGTATCAAATATTTCTTTTCCTGTTTTAAGCGCTCATGCAGATCAAGCTCATCCGTAGCCTGCATCGTACCAGAAATCATCTTTCCGTTCTCATCCTGCGCTCTGTATTTGTAAGTGACCAAGGACGTTTCCTCCTTTTTATCTCAAGTTCAGACACCGCCTGTAAATTCACAGGCAAAAACTTATTTCCGGTTTGTAATTAGAAAGTCCATCTCACAATACGGATTTTCTTTTCTTGTGTCTATCACTTTCATGTTTTTTCTTTTAATATGTTGAAGTCATCATGCTCTTCACATAATCAATATACATCGAAATCATGGAATCACCCAGATTCTGTGTCAGCGATACAAGCACGCCAAACGCCAGAAATGGTCCAAATGCAAACTGCTCTTTTCTGCCTTTTTTCTTTTTAACAAGCAGATATATCGCATACGCGCCACCGACGATAATTCCCACGAAAAAGGCTGCTACAACACCCTTCCATCCAAGCAGGAATCCAGCGGCAAACATCATCTTCACATCGCCGCCGCCAAAGCCGTTAAATAACATCAGAATAAACATTGGCACGCTGATCGCGAACAGTCCAATCACACGCTCTATGATCGTTGGTCCCGGCAGCACCCAGATAGCAGGGATACCAAGCAACAGCAAAATCACATTCAACTGTGGCGGAATCTCCTGCGTGTCCGCATCGATCATCGTGATCACCATCAGATCACAGATCACAAGGAAGAACAACAACGCGGATAGATGAATTCCGTACATTGCAACAGAAAATACTGCAAATGCACCACCGACCAGCTCGATAATAAGCGGACGTTTCGGCAATACAGAACCACAATATCTGCAGCGGTTCTGATAACGAATCCGGGAAAAGATCGGAATGACATCTTTCCATGTCTGCTCGTGGTCGCACTGCTTACAGTGGGAATGACGAATCGTCAGCTTCTCCTTCTTCGGAAGCCGTTCAATGACCAGATTCAGATATGAAAACACGGTCACTCCCATCAAAAATACTACTATGTATATCATTGCATATAAAAAATAATTCATTTTCTACCCCTTTTACTCTGTTTTACAGTTAATCTGTGTGTCGGACTGCGCATCTAAATTATAACACTGAATATATTCCGTGTATGTAAAATCACCATACCGTGAGCTATGCAGTGTCAGACTCATATAAATAATATTGTCTGCATAATCTCCCTTCGGCTGTGTAAACTTCAACTCCTTGATGGAATACCCCATATACGCTTTCTGGTCAAATACCCAGTCAGTACTCTTCACTTCGCCACTTGCAACCACCACCGGATAATAATGCACAACCAGATATCCTTCTTCATTCACGCCAATATAGACATGACTGCCCTGCGCATCGGTAAACTCGATCTTATTATACCCTGTCGTTTCATTCTGTCCACCGAGCGTCGCATCTGTCGACAGCTGCATGACATATGGTAATGTGACCTCGTTCGTTGTTCCATCCTCATTTTTTACCTCCGTTGTGATTGTCGCATCCCGCGCACCCTCGATCTCACCGCGGATCTTCGAAGCAATGATGGATGATACCTGCATACCATTTGCAGTGCCCTTCGCAGTATAATAGACACTCACCGTATTCGCGATCACCTTGCTCGCCGCAATCATAAAAAGCCCGATCAGCATAAAGGTCACGATCATTTCCACCAGCGTGAGTCCCTGATTCTTATTATGAAATTTTCGAAAAAGCCGCTTCAGTTTTTTCATTTCAATAACTGACTCCTCTTATTCTCCTGCTTCTTCACTTTTATGTATCACCCGGAACACCGTCAGATCGGCACGATCACTATAATAACGGTGCAGCTTTGCTTCTATCGCAAAGCTCGTTGCCTGTGGCATATTCTGTGAATCTGTCTTATTTGTGTCCACCGTCAGTGTGATGCCTGTATCTGCTAATGTCTCAAACACGATATCCGTCCGATACATTTCCTCATTCAAGATACGTTGTTCCTCCTGCATATCCTTGCTTTTCTTGACCAATTCTCCGGATACGCCAAGCAAATGTACCATACATTCTGCCAGAACCATAACAAGAATCACGAATCCAACGATCACTTCCACCATCGTCGAACCTGCATTATTCATTTGTCGCACGATTTTTCTTCTCTTCATGTTACTCACGCTCCAGAAAACTCCAGCTCCAATATTCTTTCTTCTCGATTGCATTATCAGTTGGATTTACAGTTTTATTTCCAACATCCACACCTTCCACTGCATTCTCATAGTCCATACAGGACAGATTATACTTTGACAGCATGGCTGCCGTCTGGTCACCCTTGGTACAGGTCACTTTGACACAAAGAACAACATCGTTTTTCGATATTTGATAACTGCCATCGTTTTCCCAATAGATACAGACTGAAATATCATCCGCCATCGCTGCATATTTTGTCGTATCTCCGCCTGTCGCTGCAAGTGTAAAATACCGGTACGCCGCTTTCTCGTCATGTCCGGTCGTACTCTCAGATTCATAATACGGCCAGTTGCCCTGACAGACATTATAACGAAGATACTGCCACAGCAGATTTTTTCCATCTGTCACATCTTTCTTCTGCATATCAAAGCTTGTATATGCCGGTGTCGTCAATTCTTTTTCAATCTCAATGCTGATTGTCTTTGAAAGTTCCCGGCACTGGTTCTGTGTCACGCGGCGCACGGAAGACGAAAACAATGCATAACTTACAAGCAACAATGATAGGCTGAACACAACGACAACCATACTGACGACAATCGCCACGATCATCGCAGAACCGCGATTTTCTTCTTTATGAAATTGTCTAAACGTTCTTTTTCTCTGCATGTATCTGTTACTGTCTTTCTATTATTTCAATATTCCGTTTGTAGTCAAGGTCTGCGGTTGTGTCCACTCGGCAAGTCCATTTTCCAAAATCGTTGCAAAGCGGATCTGCACATCTTTCACATCCTCGGTAAACCATGTGTCCTTCTCCAGCATAAAGCTTGCGCTTGTCTGATCTGCGGTATAATAAACGGACTGTACCAATGTGCCCTCTGCGTCAAATCCAAGTACCTGTACGAGCATTGGCTTCTCAACTGCCACTGTATAATTTACAACTTCTTTCTGCGTTGTGCCGCTTCCAACTGTCACCGTTGTTCCTGCAAGCTTCGGAAGCTCTGTCTTTGCCGCTTCCTTTTTCACAGCTCCAGTCCAGATCACCATATCCGTCTCCTCGACTTCCGTGATTTCGCTGGCATCTGTTGTCGTTGCATCATCAACCGGAATCAGCTTCCACACTGCGACATCCGAGCTTTCAAAGGTATCCAGATGTGCCTCGCCGACAACTGCCTGTACTGCAACGAACGTCGTTGTATCTGGAAGTAACACAGAAATCTGATTTTCCTCTGCAACCACCTTTGCACAGATTGCAGTCGTTGTATCCTCCATCCGTACATTTACGGCATAGCTTACGTTTACTGTTTTTCCCTCTGTCAGAATACCCGCAAACTCCGTGTATGGATTTGCTTCACACAGGCTCTCTCTGCGAATCTTTGCATTGCTTCCTGCATAGTATACATAATATTTATCCGTTTTTGGCTGAACATACAACACGCCATATGCCCCACTTGCATCCTTGATCTGCACCTCGTAATAATCGGCGCCATCCTGCACCTCGAACCGGTATGCCAGTGACTCATACGTTCCAACCAGATCTTCATCCTGTACCGGTGCTGTCAATGTCCATTTTGTTCCATCGTAATACTGCAGGACACGCACATTCTCTGCCAAACGCTTGACATCTGGTGTCTCAAGCTTCTGGACAGTCTGTATTTCCTCGGTTGTTGCTTCTGTCGTTGTTTCTTTCTCTGATGCATCTACATTTGCTGGCTTCTCTGCATCTGGTGTCTCCTGCGTTTTCTCATCAGAAGTCGTCTCTTCGGACGCATCTGCCACAACCTGCTCATCTTCCTCAACATCTGCTGCAAGCTGTGTAGTCTTCGAATACTTCTCTCCATTTACTGTACAATCTACATATTGATTATCGTTCTCGATATCGGCATCTGCATATCCAACCATCGCATCTACATTTGTACCACCTGTCACGGATCCATCACATGTACAGCTATTAAACTTCACACCCTTGTAGCGCAGATATCCAATCATACCACCCGTGTACCATGTTCCGGTAATCGTACCGTAATTGTTGCACTTTGTAAATGTCATCGCATCGCTGGTCCGATTTTCCATCTGTCCAACAATACCACCAACCGCGATATTTCCGGTCGCAGTCGTCTTAACTTCTGCATAATTCGTAAGATACTCCAGATTCTCGCCAGACATCGAATGTCCGATAATACCACCCACGGCTGTATTTTCTCCAGCTGCTTTCGCTACCACATGCCATGTGCCCGCTGTGATAATCTGCTCTGTCGCTGTACCCTTTACAACAGCACCTTTCTGATTGCATCCGACAACACCACCGGTATATCCGAGATAGTTGTCAATCGTTGTATTTCCTTCTGCCTTTTGCGAATTATCTGTCGAAGAAACCGTTCCATAATTTGTACCAACGATACCGCCGACATTCGCTCTTGCAGTTTCATATGCAGTTCCATCTACCATACCGCCATGCACAACTGTATCTGCACTTCCAATCGTGTTTGCCTTGACCGTTGAATTATATCCATTGGCACCAACGATACCGCCAACATTTGCTGTCACACCATTTCCAGCACCAGATACGTTTCCTGTAAATGTACATTCCATCACCTGTGCCGCATCTACATCCTCTGCTTTCTCCGTCGCAATACCGCTCACACCGGCGATGCCGCCGTAACTTGCAATGGATGTACCACGGTTACCTACGATTGTTGCACTCACATTACACTGATTGACCGTACCCTTATTCTCGCCGACAATACCACCTGCAACTTCTTTCGCTTTGATGGTTCCATAGTTATTACTTGCCAGAATCTTATTATTCGACTTGCGGCTCGCACTGATCATACCGCCTGCATAACCAGACTTTGCCGTTACAGCAGCCCGGTTCGTTGCTTTCTCGATACGCAGAAATGTGTTTGCATCATCGTATCCAACAAGTCCGCCGACATAGGTATCTGCGGTCACGCTTCCACCGCCAACTTCGCCCGTCACATACATCTGCACTTCACTTGTGTCAACCTTTGCATCACATACCGCATTGATTACATCAGCTTCGGATGCTTGATTTAAGGTCAGTTTTCTTACATTCTCTGCTGTCGTTCTCGCATAGGTTGTATCTGTACTATTTACAAGCATCGTGTAACCGATGTAACCTCCAGTAAATGCGCTGCCTGTGATCGTGCCTCTGAAGTCTGACATGCCCGCTGAGGTTTGGATGCGGGCGTACTGGATGTCTTCCGTCCTTTGCTGCAACTTTGTTGTGTAGAATATCAATTTTATGTTATTCTTTATATACTGTATTTTATCCTTCGAATCAGTATCAATTGGCTGGTACAAATCCACGGTCGAATTTGCATTTATTTTCTGGCGATCTTTTTTGGTAAGCTTAAAAAATTGATACGTCTGACCGTCCCGTTCTTCCGTACATACCTCTGAATCGAAGCTCTGATCTCCAATCTGAACCCCATCCATATATGGAACTTCTACATACCAGTCAATAATATCTGCATCACTGTAATTCGATACTTTAATCTGGTTGATATGTGTGGCGCTTGTAATCACCGTCTCCACCTTATAAGTATCATCTGTATCAGCCAGAATTTCATGTCTATTTTTCTCTGTAACCGCCAGATTTCCCGGTTTCGTTGTAACCTGATTTCCATCTCCACCTTCGTAATACAATTCAATATCTGTAATATCAAACGAATACAAATCCACATAATTTGTAAATATCAATTGAAACGAACTATTCTGTCTCCCTCCATTTTGGTATATTGTTTTCACTTGTGATTGTGCGGAAAATGTATATACCCATTCTGTTCCTTTATCCTCAAATGTTTCATCTACATTCCACGGACCACTTGCATGTTTCGTTCCCTTTGCGACATGGAATACCAAACGCCAGTTAGTAATTGGCTTATCACTATCATTATGAATTATATATTCATATTGTGCTGTTGGTTCATCTGCACTTCCCCATATTCTTGAACGGTTCAGTGTTACATAACAAAGTTTTGACGTCTGTCCAGCAGAAGAGTCTGTTGCCGTATCGGAAGATCCACTCTGTCCAGACTCTGTAATCATATTCTGGTTATACCCATTCGTATTGATAATGTTCGCGCCAATCACACCACCGACAAAATATTTGCCGCTGATGTTCTGTGTGCTTACATATAATTGTTTCGCACTTCCGTCTGCCTTCTGCAACATCAAAATCGACGCATTGCAGCCGGCAAGTCCGCCGACATAGCTTCCTTTATCTGTATCTCCATTTATACTTCCAGCCGTTACAGCGTAGTTTGTAACTTCCGCGCTGCTGTCATTATAACCAACGATACCGCCGACATAGTTTTTACCGACGATGCGTACATTGTTATCTTTTCTTGCCTCTGCTTTGATCACACCATGATTGTAACCAGTGATTCCTCCAACATAATCAGCTGCATGGGAAACCGGATATTCCCCAGCAACAGTCACTGCACCCGATGTATCAAGATTTTCAAGCAGAGAACCTGTATTAAAACCACTGATACCTCCCGCATACATACCGGTTGCATAGACAACGCTTGTATTCTGCCAGTTTGAAACGGTATTTTTCGAATTCACGGTATCGGATACTACAATTGGACTTGTACCCTTTTCAATCAATACCAAAGTATCTCCGCTACTATTTCCTGTATCTTCCTGTGTCTTTGCCAGATCTATATCTGCATTCGCGCCAATCACACCACCGACATAGGAACAACCAATGACATAGTTGTCATTTCTACCAGTTGCATTTGTCTCATTCAAGCCCGAAAGCTCCGCAGAACCAGTTGCATAGCCGACGATACCGCCGACATAATCATGTCCAAATACATAGCTACGCTTGCCGTTATCCAATTCTGCACGCACACCTTCAAGCGTACTAAAATAACTGTAACCGGTAATACCACCGACATACGTTCCAGCTACCTTGTCCGCATAAGTTGCAAATGCAGTTCCATCCTGATTTCCAAGGAATGCCTGCAAATCTTCACTCGAATAAAACGGTGTACTGTTACTGTTTTTGATCTTGATATTCTCCAGTGCAGATGCGTTGTCTGAAAGATTTGCTGCATACATATTCACACAGCTTCCGGCAATTCCGCCGATGAATTTGCTGTCCTTTTTATCTTCGCCATCCTTCACGACTGCATATACAGCACCTGTATTCTCACAGTCTTCCAATGTGATGGCAGTTGACCGATTCTTCTCTGTCCGAAGCTCGCCGACAACACCTCCCACATGCGAAAGTCCGGTTACCTTTGCAGCATTGGAAAGCTCCTTCCATGTGACTGCAGACACAACCGAATCCGAATCCGCAATCAGTGTTCCGGTAATACCACCGACATAAGACTTTCCTTTTACAAAACTGGCTGTTTCTGCGTCTACATCATCATTTACGACTTCGAGATTTTCTAAGATTCCCGCCGTCTCTCCAGTCAGATTCTTACCATACACCGTGATTCCGGTAAAAGAGCCAACATAATCGCCCGGAGACGTTATCTGTACTTCATCCAGTTTCAGATTCCCAATAGTTCCATAATTCGTGGCAAATAAACCAACCGGCTTTTTCTCATCATCCGCTTTACCAGTATCCGTGTCTGTATACAACATGCACAGGGCATTTCCTGCCTGCGACATAGTAAGTCCCTTGATCGTATACGACTCACCATCTGTATTCTTACCATCCAGAGAATCTTCCGCACGAAGCTGCTTCATCGAGATAAAGGATTCTGCCAGACTTTCTGTCTCATCATTTAACTGGATATCATTTCCATTCGTATTATAAAATGCACCTGACGCCACAAATTTCGTCCAATCGATATCTTCCGACAACTGGAAGTGACAGGCTAACGTTTTCTTTGTATCCTGCTCATAATGCGCACTGCTCAGGCGCAGTTCATCCACAGACTTCTCAGTATTCGCTGTAATGTCTGTCACGTAACGCATATTATAAAGATGTCTTGCATTTGCAATCGAATAATTGTAATTTACAACCTTCTTTGCGGCATCCGTGTTGTTATTTTCCTCGGCAAAATAACAACACGACTGGTTGCTCTGCCGTTCCGTTGTTGTATCATATGCAGCACCATACCCCTTGATCGAGCATTTGATCTTATTTGCATCCAGACCAAACCGATGGAATGTATAGGTTGACTTGAACTTAAAGTTTGCATTGGCAACCTTATCTGCTTTCGATGTGTCCCGTAAAGTTGACAAATTCAACGCATAGCTGGCAGAAGTTGCCTGAAAATCCGCTGCATCCAATACGACACGGATCGTTCCATCCGTATCACTCCATGAAAGAACCGGGAACTCCCCCAGTTCCTGTGTACTCCAATTATTAGTTGTTTCATCCTTTACATACCGAGTGATCACACAGTTCTGTGCCTGCCGGTTTGCATAATTCTTGATCTTTGCTCCATTTAATGTGAACTTCATAACCGGAACACCATCTGCCATATTCTCACTGGTACAGAAATCAGAATCCACATCATAGACGGTAATGTCATAATTCATCTTCTGTGCGGCATTTGCCGGCTTGCTGACCTTGAACGACAGATTTAACGTATCTTCATTATTTAATTTCACTTCATCAATGGACGGCTTTTCCTTTGTACCCTTCAGCGCCGTCGACAATGTATCCACACCATAGTACCCGATCATACGATCTTTCCGGTAAGAATCATACCGGGTGGCAATGTTAACCGAACCCCGAAGGGAATCATTGTCATTATCATACTCGAAAATTTCTACCTCATCTCCATTTGACTTGGCAGAATAAAGGACAGAAAATACCTGTCCATCCTCTAAGGAAAACTCGACGCAGATCGCGTCATTTAAGATAGACGTATCATACAGATACCCCTGTAAAAGCTGATATACGATTGGTGCCGTCGGGCTTGTCGTATCTTTTCCTGCCGCATACAGACTGTAATCGCCCTTATTTGCACGCACAGAAACAAGCGTACCCTTATTTACCGTTACCCAAACGGAATCATCGCTGTACGCCTGTCCTTCTTCGTAATATATCGAATCCAGCTTCACCTCGGCTGGACTAAAATTTTTCGTCTGCTTTGCAAAATCTTCTAAGGTTCCATTTGCATTATATTCCGACAACTGATTCTGCGCTGCCAAAAACATGGTCTCTGCATATTCATTCGCCTGGTTAAAGTCTGACCAGTCCTGCCATGCCATAAGTCCCATGACTGATATTGTGAGCAATATCGACAGCAACATCATCGTCACGATCATCTCTACAAGCGTGAAACCCCGATTGGATCTGCATCGTCTCTCTTGTGTCGATCTCATATTTATCACCTACTGTATAAAACTATTCGCTTTATTATACAAATATATCGGAAAAAAGGCAAACTTTATCAAGTGATTTTTTTTGCATATTTTTGCCATTTCGGTGAAATTTGTGTGATATCTTACATAAATAGCTCCAGTATATACACAATCGCACACGAAACAAGCGACACCACAAACATGCTTGTCCTGCGCCATGCAAGGATCAGCGCCACGACGAACCCGATGCCTGCTGCCACCATACTGTTGCTCGCCGTGAGGATCGCCGGGAATGTCATAACCGCGAGCGTCACATATGGCACATAGAACAGAAACGACCGCACCGTCTTGTTCTTGATCTCTTTCTTGATCAATGTGAGTGGCAGAACACGGATCAGATACGTGACTGCTGCCATCACAAGAATGTACAGATAAATATTATGCTTCATGATCTGCCTCCTCATCTTCTGCGTTTTCATCCGGGATCGGGAACAGCACCGCTGCCACACCGGAGATCACAACAGTCAGAATAATCACCTTCATACCGGAAGAAACATTCTTAATTACCGGTATCTTCGTGAAAAGGAAGCTCGCCGCCATCGCGATGACCACAAGTCCGCGGATCACCTTATTGTCTCTTGCAGGTGGGATAATGATTGCCAAGAACATACCATATAATGCAACGGAAAGCGCACTAACCACACCGCCCGGCAATACGTTACCGAGCACCACACCGAGGCAGGTGCCAATCGTCCATGCCGGAATCGCAATCGACATCGCACCATACATATAGCACGGATTTAATTTACCTTTTCTCGCAACGGAGATGCCGAAGATCTCATCGGTCACACCAAATCCAATAAAAAAGCGGTGTATGATTGAAAACTTCGGATCAAGCTTCTGTGTCAGTGCACACGACATCAGCATATAACGTAAGTTTATGACGAGCTGCATCAGTGCAAGCTCTGCATATCCTACGCCGCCGGCAATGGCTGTGATCGCCGCAAATTCTCCCGCCGATGTCGTATTCGTCAAGCTCATAATTGTAGCCGGAAGTACATGCACCCCCGCATTTCGCGCCGTAATCCCAAGTGTAAATGCGACCGCAAGATATCCAAGTGCGATTGGAATCGCATCCCGCATTCCATCGCAGTAATTTTTTCGATTTATATTTTCTGCTCCACTCATTTTATCTCATCCATCACTTCTTCTAAAGTTCCGTGGTCTGTCCGCACACGGATATGGCAGGCACGCGCATAGACGGGTCCCCGCTCTTTCATCATCGCCTGGATCTTCGCATACGGATCGTCGCACTGCAACAGCGGACGGTTCGTACAATGCTTTACCCGTGCATAGGTCGTATCCGCATCCGCCATCAGGTAATATACTGTTCCGACTTCTTTCAATAGATCACTGTTCTCCTTGCGAAGCGGTAGTCCACCGCCCGTCGCGATCACGCAATGTGTCTTCTCCCGAAGTTTCCGGATGACATCCGTCTCCAAAGCACGGAAATATGCCTCTCCCTTCTTCTCGAAGATGTCCGGAATCGTCATTTCCTCCTGTGCCTCGATATAAAGGTCGGTATCAATAAACTCATATCCAAGCTTCCCTGCAAGTGCCTTTCCTACGGTTGTCTTCCCGGCACCCATATAACCGATCAGGACAATGTTATCGCCGCGTTTCTTCCCATAGATTGCATCCTGCAGTGCCAGATACACCTTATCGGTCAGCGTCTCAGACACGGTCAGATTATTCCACAGTTCATATGCAAGAATGCCCTGATAGAGTAACATCTTCAAGCCATTTACCGCCGGCACACCAAGCTTCTCCATCTCCTTTAAAAATGGTGTCTGCGCCGGATTGTAGATCAAGTCAACGCCCGCCTTCGCCATCGCATAGAACGCATCACCGAAATCAAACGGCATTCCGTCGCCCTCATGCAGTCCGACCGAGGTACACTGGATCATCAGATATTTTCCTTCCGGAATACTCTTATAATTCTCCGAAGCCACCGCCTGCACCACCGTCTTCCCTGCAAATGCATTCATATCATCCGCAATCGCCTGTGCCCGCGCAAATGTCCGGTTTACAATATACACCTGCTTTGCGCCATAGCTGACACACATATATGCAACTGCACGTGCAGCACCGCCTGCGCCAAGCATGATAACCGTCTCATCCTTTAACGCAATTCCTTCTGTCTCTAATGCTTTCGCCAGTCCCGGCATATCCGTGTTGTAGCCCTTATAGCCACCCTCCACACGGACAAGTGTATTCACTGCACCAATCGTCTTCGCGGCTATATCGACATCCACAAGACTCTCCATCACATGCTGTTTATGCGGCACGGTAATATTCAGTCCAAGCACACCCTCGTCATACGCAAGCTTCACACAATGAGAAAGCTCCTCGTCCTCCACACAGAATGGCACATACCGCTCCGACAGTCCAAGCGCATCACTGAGTGTATCATGAATCACCGGTGACAATGTATGTTTGATCGGATTTCCGAAGATTCCAAGCAGATGCTCTGCAGCGACATCCTCGTAACCCTGTATCGCATATTTCATGATTTCCATCGCTATTTTCCCCTGTTTCGTCTATAATTGTCTATAATCAGACATTTTCCTCAAATATAATACCATAAAAGTGAAAACCTGCAACCATTTAGATACATTTCTGATACATTTGTATCTTATAATATAGACAGTTCTTACACGCAAGCCCGACAATTTCAGGGATGCTGCACGAAAACTACGAGGGGGAATTTCATATGAGATGCAAAACCATATTCTCGAAAATGGTGATCGGCGCACTCCTGCTTTCTACCTTATCCGGATGTGGAAAGAAAGCGGACGTCGATTATATTCAGGAGAACGATTCCAGACAGGATGCCGTTTCCGCATCCGACCTACATCTGAACTATTCCGTATCAAACGGACGCACGACCGTCAATGTCGACGCCGATGTGAACACCAGTCTGTCCACGCAGTCTGCTCCGGTTGCGACCGCCATCCGGTGCGACTATACAAATGAAGATATCACACGCATTGCGGCTGCGATCTTCGACGAGGGAAGCTATAAATTATTCCTTCCATACAGCCGGCAGTCAAAGGAAGATATCACTGCTGCCTGCGATGCATTTGCAGAGACTTTCGCTACTTACGCGGATAAATCCGAGATTCCGTATAATCTGTTGGCGGAATGCTCCTATGCACAAAGTGCGAAATCCAGCAGAGTCTTTGATCCTATCGAGACAGATGGAACCATTCAATACTATCCGACCATCAAGCCAAGTGCAGACAGCGAGGAATTTTGCAACTTCTGTAATATCCGTGGCACGATAGACGGAAAGGACTATCAGCTTTCCTTCGTCCAGACGCGCAAGCACTGCATGCTTGTGTTGCACAAAGATTATAACGAAGAGCTTACCTATGGCTTGTTTAACCAATTATCCCCGATCCGTCCGGATATGCTCGAAACGCTTGCCGGCAGCGACAACATCTGCTCGTATTCCACGGAAGGTGCCTCAACGCTTGTCACCGATACGCTCTCCAGAATGGGAGTCGATGATTATGTAGTTACCGACGTATTTCCGACGCAGACCATCCAGACTGTCTACGATATTGACGACACTTATCAGGTATCAGCAAACTACAACAAAGAACCGGTTATTTCCTATGATTCCTATCTGGTCTACGGTGGGCGCAGCTTAGATGCGCTTACCCCTG
>OLGZ01000702.1_pt1 | contig 24398 bp, 25 predicted proteins | sample 1605981 | NCBI WGS metagenome assembly OLGZ01 (sample SAMN03283291) | human gut metagenome | biome: human-associated habitat; material: feces | host: Homo sapiens | place: Peru | collected 2012 | reverse complement strand
GATAACATTCCGTCCATGTTCTGTTATTCCTCCTCTCTTATAATTTCAGTTACTTTCACTGCGTAATCATCGTTAAACGATCCGGGCAACGCTTTAAATTTTACTATATTGCCCACATAAATATCAAGCTCGTCTTCAATCTTTCGATTCAGCTTGATCACATCTCCCACCTGCAGATTAATGAAATCCATAACGGTGAGTGAGCTTTTTCCCAACTCTGCGGATACCGGGATCAGTGCCCGGTTGATTGCAGTTTCGATAACATCAGCATAACTTGTCTCGTCTCGATCCTGCATCGTTGAAAACCAGTATTTGGTATTCAGTTTGTCCATCACATCTTCCAGTGTCAGATATGGCAGACAGATATTCATCAATCCCTCGACTCCGCCGATATTGATATTGACCGTTACAATTGCTATCATCTCTGTCGGCGAAATAATCTGTGCAAACTGTGGATTCGTCTCAATCCGTTCCAAATATGGATGAATCTCTACAACATTTGTCCACGGTTCCCGCAACAGATCGATCAATATGGTGAAGATTTTTTCCAAGATGGAAAGCTCAATCTCAGAAAATTCTCTTTTCTTCTCTAACGGTTCTCCAACTCCGCCAAGCAGACGGTCGATAATCGCGTATCCAAGATTGGTCGCAATCTCGATAATGATATTGCCCGATAACGGTGCCATATTGACAACACCAAGCAATACCGGATTGGATAAGGCGTTGGAAAATTCTGAATAAGTAACTGCCTCTGAGTTCATTACCTCGACCTGCACATTCTTCCGCAGATACGCTGGCAGGTTACTACTCAATAATCTTCCGTAATGTTCAAATATAATCTCTAATGTACGCAGATGCTCTTTTGAAAACTTGGCTGGTCTTGAAAAATCGTACTCCTTGACTTTTACACTTTTAGTCTCTGTAAAGTCGTCCGCATCAAGCTCTCCAGTGGATAATTGCTTCAAGAGCGCATCTATTTCGTTTTGTGAGAGTACGTCAGCCACGTTTTCTCACCTCCTGCTGGCAATAATCTACTGTGCAACCCAATTGTAAAAGCTTACAGAATAAATACATTCAGTATTAAATGTTTCCTTGAGCTGTTTCAACAATTCCTCTTTGATCTTGTTCGTGGTTGTCTCTCCGTCAATCACTTCGGTATATGTATAGCTTCCAATGATGTTTCTCGCCATATCGTAGATCATCGCGGTAGATGCTTCGATGTTGGCAGATACCTTGGAGTAATCACTGGCTGTCTTGTCCATATTGATTGTCAAACCATACTGTACAACATGCAGGTCACCCGAACCATCATTTTTCAGGTTGATTGGATTTCCCTGTTCCAACTGGTAATGTGCCAGATTGCTAACATCAAATGTACTGTCGTCCTTTGTCTGCGAAGCGATCTCAATATCAAGAACCTCTGCAATATCGGTAATCAGTTTGTTTGTCTTCGATGTGGAAGGCATAAACACAAACACAAGCAAAATATTAAACACAAGGTTTATAATACTAATTGCTAATATAACAACGGTTATAAGATTTTTCTTCATGTTTCTGACTCCTTAATTATTTGAATTCTGCTTGTTGTAGATTTTAATCGCAACTCTACGATTCTTCGCTCTTCCCTCTTCTGTCTCGTTTGACGCAACCGGACGGCTGTCTCCATAGCCGGCAATCTTGATGTTGCTGTCTATGAAATGCTCCTGCGACACAACATATTCATAAACACTGCGCGCACGTTCTGAGGAAAGTGAGCGATTATCTTCATACTTTGAATTTGAGATTGGGATATTATCCGTGTGTCCCTCAATCTCGATTACATTGTATTTGTACTTGACAAGGATTTGTGCAATCTTCTGCAAAAACAGCTTGGAATTATCTTTGATCTCCGCATTACCGGAATCAAACAGAATCGAACCATTCAGATCCAGCTCCACATACTGATCGTTAAAATCAAGGATAATCTGGTCATCAATTGCATAGGTCTCTGCCATCTGCATGACTTCCTCATACATTTCTTCTGACTGTTGTTCGCCCCGGCGTTCTACTTCAGCCTGCAGGTCGTTATCTGACAGATGCTCCGCATCCGTCGGGGATGCACTGCTTGACTTGTCCCCTGTGTTTCCGTCGATGTTCTTGCCTGCTTCCGACAACACACTGTCAGTATCTGCAAGCTGTGTCATACCTCCAGATAACATTTCTCCCGTCAAAAGCGAAACACTTCCTTCGCTGATCACACTGAATGACAGATTGTCAAAGGATGCTGCAATCTTCTGTATCTTTCCCTCGTCCATCGTTGAACTCGCAAAAAGCAATACGAAGAAACAAAGCAGCAGGTTCATCAGGTCACTGAACGTGGACATCCACGCCGGCGAGCCTTCGTCTGGCGGCTGTTGTTTTCTTTTTGCCATTAACGACCACCGCCTTCTTCTGCGAACTCCTGACGATCCTTCGGCGCAAGGAACGACTTTAACTTCTCTTCTATGACACGAGGATTCTCACCTGCCTGAATTGACAGGATTCCCTCGATCATAACCTCTTTTAATTTGATCTCTGTCTCATTCTGTAAAGACAGCTTTGCAACAATTGGTGCACACAACCAGTTGGCTATGATGGAACCATACAACGTTGTAACAAGCGCAACGGACATGTTCGGACCGATAGAATCCGGATCTGACAGATTCTTCAGCATGTTAATCAATCCAAGCAATGTACCGATCATACCCCATGCAGGACCTGCAGTTGCAATATTTTTCCAAAACGTTATATTCCCCTGATGCCGGGAATCCACATTGACAAGCTCGGCTTCCAGAATGCTTCGTACCAGTTCCGGGTCCGTTCCATCGACGATCAGCATGATTCCCTTTTTCATAAATTCATCATCGAGATTGTTCGCTGATTCCTCCAATGCAAGCAGGCCCTCCCGTCTTGCAAGGTTGGAAAGCTCTATAATAGATTTGATCGTGCCTGCTTCGTCAGACTTTGGATTCTTGAAGATCAATCCGATTGATTTTAGTCCGGACAGAAATCCCTTTAAAGAATTTCCGGCAAACTGTGTACCAAGCACACCACCAAATACGATATACACAGATGGTAAATCCACAAAGTTATCTACAATTACACTGAAATCATGTCCACTTACCATACCGTAAATCATGAGTCCGAATGCAATTACCAGTCCTATAATTGATGTAAAATCCATGACCTTAACCCCTATACATTCTCTGCCTTGTTCCCACTATCCAAGAATAAAGCGAATATTTTTCTCTTATAGCCAATCACAAGTGAGGTTACTTCCTCGGCAGACTCACTCACGACGAATTTCTTGCCGTTTGTAAGCGTAATCACAGTATCTGGAGTCTCCTCCACTGTCTCTATCAGTTCGGCATTGATTGTCATCTTTTTCCCTTTTAATCTGGTTACTTCAATCATATCTCTGTACTCCCTGAAAGATTACACATTTTCCGACATTACAATTAGGCTAATTATAGCACAGTTCGATTTTTATGTCTACAAAATAAGGCAGGCATTTTCCACTTTTTCACATCGTCAAAAGTAGAAAATACCTGCCCTTTTATTTATAAACTACCGCTTCAGGTTTACAAGCTCTTCAAGCATGGAATCTGAGGTTGTGATAATTCGTGAATTTGCCTGAAATCCTCTCTGGGTTGTAATCATATCAGTGAACTCTGCCGACAAATCAACATTTGACATTTCCAAAACGCCCTGCGAGATTTTTCCACCATCCTCATCAACAGATGTTCCGATACCATCAAAGTAACCAGAGTTCTGTGTAGTTGTGTACACGCTGTTTCCAAGTGCTTCAAGCGCCATCGGGTTTGCAAAGGTTGCAACAGATATCTGTCCAAGCAATTTTGTCTCACCATTCGTATAAACGCCATAAAGCTTACCTGTCTCATCAATGCTGACATCATTTAACTTACCCATGGAGCGACCGCCTCCGGTAGAATCCGCAGCTCCACGTACTGCCTTTACTGTAGACTTACCGTTTGATTCAAATCTTGTCAGATACGAGAAATTGACATCAATTCCATCGACAGCCTCACCATTGATTACAGACTGGAACACATCGCCCTTCTCGTTCGGATTATTCGGTTTAATCTCAAGCATCGCATTCTTTTGTCCCGCTGCTCCAACATATTCAAAGTTACCTGTATCCGCATCGAATTTAACCTGAATGGAATTGGCGCCTCCGATTGTAGCTGTATAACCGCCTTCAACAGTAGCCGTTGTCGGATCGTCCGTTCCTGTTATCTCAATATTATTTGAATCCTTGATGGACACAATCTCAAGATTATACAAAGACTTATCCGCCTGGTTCTGATCCTGCGTTAACTTGAATTTTACTGTATAATTATAACCAAGTGCATCATAGATGGATACTGAAATTGCGCGTCCATCCACAGATGTAAGTTCAGGATCTGTCATATCAATATTTCCGGTCAGATGTGCATCGGTTGTCATCTGTGGAGATGACACCTTGTTATCTTCAGACTCCGGATAAAGTGCCGATACCGTATCCTTCTTGATCTGATTCGGATTATCCGGATCAACCTGCCATCCCATAACCTGATAACCGTTTCCGTTTACAAGACATCCGCTACCGTCAACACCAAAAGAACCAACCTTCGTAAAGTAATTTGTTCCACCACGGCTGACTACAAAGAACGCAGAGCCGGAAAGCATCATATCATATGTATTGTTTGTTGTCTGTGCACTACCATTCTGTGTGATTGATGTTTGAATGGATGATGTCTTGGCACCAAGACCGATCTGAGATGCGTTTGTACCACCTGTGGTAGCTGTCGCACCGGTCGCATTGGCACTTGTCTGATATAAAACATCGCTGAATAACACCGATGAAGATTTAAATCCTGTTGTATTGACGTTTGCGATATTGTTACCGATAACGTCCATTTTTGTCTGATGTGTCTTAAGTCCGGCAACACCGGAATAAAGTGATCTCATCATAATTTTTGACCTCCATAATCTTGTTTTAGTTTTTCCTCTGTCATTCGGAAAACCAAAAGCCTCCTTATCGGTCCGGCTTCTTCTTATACAATGACGGCTCCGTCAATATTGGTAAACACCTGTCCGCTTTCTCCCTGCTCCATCGCAGTGACTACGGTATTGTTTTTAACATTTACGATAAATGCAAGATTGTCCATCATCACGAGCGACTCCTGAATCTGCTTTGTCCGTGCCTGTCCAACGCCCTGATTCAGACGTTCAAGCTGATCCTTGGACAATTCAATATTCCGGTTTTCCAGCCGCTGATTTGCATGCTTGGAAAATTTCACTTCCTGTTCTACTTTTGCATTTAGTACATCCTGAAAGCTGACAACTTCTTTGTTTGGTTCTGTCGTTTTTTCCGGCTTCACATTCTGGAAATACAGATTTGCAGCCTGTCCCATGGAAAGAAAATCGACATCGAAAGATCGCATATGCATTCCCTCCTTGTTCTGCATAAACTGTCATTCCCTAAGCTTCTTTCGTCTTGTCCGCAGCATCTGTTTTATCCAAATCATCTGTCTTGCCACCGACATTATCCGTACCGTTCGTACTGTCGCCTGTATTATTATCCTTGTTAATCGTTCCATCACTGTTTGCATGCTTTTTCAAATACAGATAATAATCGTAGTCAATCACAGAATCCAGATCCTCTGCCGGATAATATGTGTTATTGACCGACAGATACACATCGCCATCCTTAACTGTCGCATACTCTACCAGTCCACTGATCATTGCCTGTTTACCGGAAGAATCGGTCGTGTTCATAATTACATATTTGCCGACCAGATTCAGGTTGTTTCCCTTATCCAGTGTATCACTGATATTAAGCTGTGCCTCCAATGCAGAATATTGTGCTAACTGAGACATATATTCTGTATTATCACTCGGATTTAAGGGATCCTGATACTGCATCTGTGTTACAAGCAGATTCAAAAACGCTTCCTTGTCAAGATCGCTTCCGGATGTTTTTCCCTTGGATGTTGCGGAATAACTGCTTGAGCTGTTTGCGATACTGCTAATTGCTGAATCAACTGCCATATTCTGCCTCCTTTCTTAAGTCTTGTTATGCCATATAATTTACTTGATTTCCCTGAGCTTTCATCATCTCTGTCTCCAAAGACGCATCCTCACTTATATCATCGTCAGAATTACCTGTGAAGTTAACCGTGCCTGTCGAATTTCCTGACTTTTGCTCTTTTTGTTCCATCTGTGCTTCCGCACCGCTTTCTCCCATGAAATAATCCGGTGTTCCAACCATTACCTCAATGGCATCTACTTTGAGATCCTGATTTTCAAAAGCTTCCTTCAGAACTGCCAGCCCTGACTCTACGGCCGCCTTTGCTGCCTCTGTTTCTGCAATGATCTGTGCCTGCATCACACCATTTTTTGTGGATACATGGATCTGTACCTTTCCAAGCTGTTCCGGATTCAGTTGTAAGGTCATTGATGTGACATCCTTCGATAAGTTCAGTTTAATCTCATCCACTACCTGACGGACGATATCCGTCTGTGTTACAGATGTATCAAACGGCGTTGCAGCAATCTCTTCGCCTGTCACCTGTGCCAGCGCCTGATTCAGATTGGAAATCACGCCCTCTGTATTCTGTTTCATCAGATCTGCAGAGGCATGCGAATCTCCGGCATCCTCTATCTGCACGGTCACCTGTACCTCTGTGTCAACGTTCTGGGTTTCAGCACTTTTACCATCCGTCCGGGTAATATCCTCCTCCGGTGTCGTCTGTGCAACCGTCTCTGCGTTTGCTTCCACTGTCTGTGGCTTTTCTGCATCCACAACCGTCTCATGTGGCTCTGTCTGTGCAGATGCCGGCTCCTCTGGAAGCAGTTCCTCAACTGGCACTTCTGTTGAAATCACTGTCTCATCCGCCACATTCAAAACCTCATCCAGAAGCTGCATTGCCTGCTGCATAAGATTATTCAGGGATTCGTCAATCAGCAGATCCACAGATGTTGCATCATTGATCTGCAAGATAAAATCCTTCATCACAGCCGGATCAAGCAGATCCTGCATTGTAAGTCCCGCTGTCTGCAAGAGATTCTGCAATGTCTCATCGTCCACATTCAGAAGCTTTTTCAGCTTATTCGAAAGTAATTCCGCTTTTAAATCGTCGCTTTCTACTTCCTGTGGTGCTTCGTTTCGCTTTGCTTTTTCTGCACCGGTAGTACGCGTTGTTTCTGTCTTCGCATCTGATCTTGTATACTTGTTCAGATCTGACTGCTTTTTCTCGCCAGAAACCGTTGTGTCTGCCTGTTTTACCGCATCTACATCGTTTTTCATCGTTGCAGAATTCGCTGTCTGCGTGGTGGTATTCGGATTGATTGCTACCAGATTCATCAGATCTTCAAATGTTCCAGAGGCTTTGTCCTTCGACTTTGATTTGTCTGTGGTTCCGCCCGTCTGGCTCATATCGACTTTTCCGATTCCACCTGATTGAATTCCTACAATCATTTGCGTTCCTCCTTTTTTTCTTATTTGGAGTTATACAATGGCTCTATGGCAAAAGCTTCTTCGTTACCGCAGCCGCAAAATCCGGATCCATCGCCGCGAGCACCTTTCCCCTTGACTGCGCATCCATATTGTTCATGATCAGTGCAACTGTATCGAGATCATTGCCCATCGTCTCCAAAATCTTTGCAGCTTCCGACGCATTCATTTCTTCGTACGACTGTGCCATTTTCTTGATACTGTCATCTGCCTGATCCTGTTCTAATACCTGCTGATAGATCTCAGCAGCGGATTCCGCATCAAGCTCATTGTACCACTCTTTATATGTATCGGTATCTGGAGCCGAATCTCCATAGACTATTTCGTCATAAAATTTCTTTTTTTCATCTTCAAAGTCACTTTGATCCTTTGCAATGGTCGTCAGACGATCGACTTCTGCCTGTAATTCCGTCACTTTGTCGTTTAATTCGGAGATTTCTGCGTCCTTGCTGCCAATCGCTGCATCCTGGTCTGCAATATGCTTTAAAGCATCCTCCAGATTCGTATATGGATAATCACTCTCAATCGCAACTTCCTCATCCGAAGCATCCGGCAATATTTTATTGATCACCGGAACATCCTTAAATACCGGGCGGAGCACACGGCTTCCAAATCCACCTACATCACATTTTATGAGCAGACACATCACACTCAGCCATGTAATTACGATCAAAACACCGATCAGGATACCTACACCTTTATTGCTACCGGAGTTTTCTCCTTTTTCTCTCTTATTTTTTGCCATTGTCTTCCACCTCTTTCTTTGCACTTGTAAACTGATATCCCGCCACCTCATCGGTCTCCCGTTTCTCGGTCGCATTCAACTCCTGTTTAAATTCATCGAACTTCTTTTCTTTCAGCTTCTCATGCATTTTCCGTTCCTGCATCTCGCGTGCCATCTTCTGTCTGGCAAGTTCCAGTTCTTTGCTCTTCTGCCGGATCACTGCATTCTGCTCCTCGATCATCATATCTAAGATATCCATACTGTTTGCATTTTCTTCAATCTCAAGGAAATCCAGCCTTCCCTGTATGGACGCCTGATACGCTTCATAATATCCCTGTTTGCGTTTTTTTAATGCATCAAGCTTCTGTTCCTCTGCCACAAGTGTCTGCCTTGCTTCGGCGTACTCCTGCTTGGCAGACTCCTCCAGCTTATATTTGATATTCAAGATATTCTGCATTCGATATATAAACTTCGCCATACATTCTTCATCCTGTCTTATTCAAAAATCGCATACAACTGCTGCAGCTCATCCTCCAGCAAAAACTTACTGTCCACATCCTGCATCAGATACGCATTGACCTGATTGATCTTCGTGATTGCATAGTCAATCTCCGGGTTGGAGCCGGATTTGTAGGCACCTATGTTGATCAGATCCTCTGCGTCGTTGTAGGTTGCGAGTACATTTTTCAATCTACCAGCCGCCTGCTTATGTTCTTTCGATGCAATCGCACTCATGCATCGCGAGATACTCGCCATAATATCAATCGCCGGATAATGGTTTTTATGTGCCAGATTTCGCGACAGCACAATGTGTCCATCTAAGATACCTCGCGCCGTATCGGTGATCGGCTCGTTGAAATCATCGCCATCGACAAGCACCGTATAAAGTCCGGTAATCGAACCCTGATGCGTATTGCCTGCACGCTCTAATACCTTTGGAAGCTCCGCATATACTGATGGCGGATATCCTCTTGTAACCGGAGGCTCTCCAGATGCCAGTCCAATCTCACGTTGTGCCATCGAAAAACGGGTCAGGGAATCCATCATCAACAGGACATCCTTGCCCTGATCCCGGAAATATTCTGCAATTGCGGTTGCTGTTTTTGCCGCCTTATTACGGATCAGTGCCGGTTTATCCGAGGTTGCGATTACAAGCACAGAACGCTTCAGACCTTCCGCCCCCAGATCTCGCTCGATAAACTCACCGACCTCACGACCTCTCTCTCCGATCAGTGCGATCACATTAATATCTGCTTTCGTATTTCTGGCAAACATACCAAGCAAAGTACTTTTTCCAACACCACTACCGGCAAAGATGCCGATACGCTGTCCTTTTCCGATCGTTAAAAGTCCATCCACCGCTTTTACCCCAAGTGGAAGCACTTCATCAATCAACTTTCGTTTGAGTGGATCCGGTGGCGGCGCATCAATCGGATACGTCTCCGTCGTCGTGAGCGTACTGCCGTCCATCGGTCGTCCGATGCCATCCAACACCTTGCCAAGCAATTCCTCACCAACCGGAACCTGCAGGACGCCTTCTGTATTCCGAACCGTTGCCCCCAGTCCGATTCCATCGACCGAATCATACGGCATCAGTAGTACCTTATTCTCGCGGAAACCGACGACCTCTGCCATGACCTTTGTCAGACCATCCTTCGAGATGATCTCGCACAGGTCATTCAGCTTTGCCGGTGGTCCTACCGATTCTACCGTCAGTCCGACAACTTTATTTACTTTTCCGTAATGCACACTGAAATCACGATATAACAGTGCATCGTATCTTGCTCGGTCAAATTTCTTCAACATTTCATTGCTCCATTTATGGCTATATATAGAGAATCGCAGATATTCCTATCTGCGATTATGCCTTTATTGCGTAGATAATAATTTGATAGCGGTAATCAGATTCCGCACCTGCACGTCCATGGACAGATCCACGATACCCGTGTCACTCTCGATCTGACATTGCCCCTTTTGTAGTTTTGTATCGCTGAATATCTCTATGGTTATTCCCGGATTCGCAGCTCCGGACAATCGATCCGCATTATCTGCAATATATGTATAATTCTCTTCTGATACCCGGATGACGAACTTTCTGGAATCCTCATCCTCATTTAACACCTGATTGATCATGTAGATCATCACTGGCTTATAATCATCAACCAGTATACCTGTCAGCTTCTGGATCAGCTTGCACGCAACATCCACGATCTGTTCCTCAGTATCTGTGATGTTCTCCATCATTTCTTCCCGCGCCTGCGCAAGTGCCTGATCGCGTTCCCGACTGATCTTCTCCAGATACTCATCCGCCCGGCGCATCGCTTCCATGTTGCCATCTTCGAGCCCTTTTGCAAAACCCTCTTCCTGTGCAGCTTTGCGAATTGCCTCTGCATCCGCCTTGGCATCCTCCAAAATCTTCTGTGCCCGTTCACGCGCATCATCCTGTAAAAGTTTTGCCTTCTCCATCGCGTCATCCAAAAGCTCTTTATGCTCTTCCAGATTGATCGTCGCAGCCATCTCTGTAATGCCTGACTCGAAAGTATCTCCTGCTTCCGCTGAACCTTCTGGTACATCATTCTTCGGACGGATCACACGCGGTTTGGGCGGTTCGATCACACGGCTGTTTGCATCGATCACAAACGGTTCCTGTGACACCGTACGCACGCCTGGTATCCCGGATTTAAAAATATTAGGCAACAATCTCGTCACCTCCACCACGGGAAATTACGATCTCGCCGGCATCCTCCAGTTTTCGGATAATATTTACGATCTTCTGCTGTGCATCCTCGACATCCTTCAGACGGACAGGACCCATAAACTCCATGTCCTCTTTGATCATAGATGCCAGACGGGATGACAAGTTATCGAAGATCACCTTCTGTACGTCTTCGTTTGCATTCTTCAAAGCCACTGCCAGCTCGTTGTTCTCCACCTCACGGAGTACAGTCTGGATTGCACGGTTATCAAGCAGCAGAATATCCTCGAATACAAACATCTTTCTGCGGATCTCGTCTGCCAATTCCGGTTCCTCGATTTCGAGGTTTTCCATAATATGTTTCTCGGTACTCCGGTCGACCGTATTCAGGATATTGACGATGGAATCCACACCACCGACAATCGTGTAATCCTGATTGACCAGAGACGCCAGTTTCTTCTCCAATATCTTTTCCACTTCTTTGATTACATCCGGGCTGGTTCGATCCATCATTGCGATACGCTTTGCAACGTCTGCCTGCTTCTCCGGTGCCAGCGCGCTGACCACGGCTGCCGCCTGCGATGCCGGAAGATATGCAAGAATCAACGCGATTGTCTGCGGATGCTCGTCCTGAATAAAGTTTAAAAGTTGGCTTGCATCTGCCTTTCGTACGAACTCAAATGGACGTACCTGCAAAGATGCGGTCAGTCTGCCGATGACATCTCTTGCACGATCCTCGCCAAGTGCCTTGTCCAGAAGTTCCTTCGCATAAGCAATACCACCCTCTGCAATGTATTGCTGTGCCAGACAAACCTCATAGAATTCATCCAGCACCTCATCCTTTAATTCTGCCGATACACTTTTTGTATTGGCGATCTCCAATGTCAACGCCTCTATCTCATCATCCTTCAGATGCTGAAAAATCTTAGAGGAACGTTCCGGTCCAAGCGCGATCAGCAAAATTGCAGCCTTCTGCACGCCTGTAATATCCGATGAATGTAATGTTGTCGCCATAGTATCACTCCCAATCGTCGTTTAGCCAATTTCGTAACAATGCCACCACTGCTTCCGGGTTTTCATCCACAAATTTCTCAATCTGCTGCTTGGAAGCGGATTTATCACTAAACTCAATATCATCCAAAGTCTGGTTCTCCTTCGTTGTCGCAAGCAGAGCCTCTACCGAAAGCTCCGGTTCTGTCTCGACAACCTCATGCGGTTTCATGCTGCGGAATACAACAAATAACAACAATCCACCAATAATCACAGCCAGTACGATTGACAAAATGCTCTGTACCGGTACGGACTTCGTCTCAGCCGGGTAAAAGACTGGAACGATCCGCTCTACCACATAGATATTTGCCGCCTTCATACCGGTTGCACTGGCAAGCATGTCGACCATTTCCTGTGGGTTAATATTCTCTGTCGGTGTCGAATTTGCTGCCTGATACTCCGCAAACGTCGTACCATCCAGCAATCCCTGTTCCTTCATCTGATCTTCATAGTAGTTCTCATACCGGGTCAGATACAATGCCATGCTGGAATTCTGCATATTGACATCACCAACCGGCGTCACAGTACGGGTTGTCGTACTGCTCGTCTCGTAATCTTCACGCAGAACGCTCAAAGTCGAGCCTGCATTTGCATTATCGAGCAGGTTATAATCTGTGATTTCCTCACCATTTGCATCCGTACCAACCACGCCACCGGTACCATCAGTATTTTCCGCCAGATAGTAATAATGGGAGGATTTCGGACCGGTATCATCCTCGTCATTCGAGTAATATTTGATATCTTCAATCTCCTGCTGGGAAATATTCACATCCAGATTTGCCGATACAGATACCTCGTCATACACGCCCGAATTTACCATCAGGTTCCAAAGCTTGCTGTTGTAATACTCCTCCACCTGCTGCTGTACCATGATAACCGGGGATGCACTCGTGGTAGAGTTCTGACCGGAGAACAACAATTCGCCCTTGTTGTCAACGATTGTAATTGCCTTTGTATCCGAATTACCAACGCAGGTTTTCGCATACTCTACGATTGCATTTGTGCTTTCCTGATTGTAGTCACCATTTATGGTAAGCATAATGCTGACTGAAGCAGTCTGGTCACTCGCATAAACCGTGTTTGTGCTTTCCGGCAGATTGATTGTAACCGAAGCCTTCGTCACACCCTGCATGGATGCAATATCCCGTTCCATCTCAGACTGCTTGTAAAGCTTTGCCTTGAGCTTTTTCTCCGAATCTGTCGTATTGAAGCTATTGTTAAACAGACTGTCATAATCTGACTGTCCATTATTCGTTCCAATGCCATTTTCGCCAAGGAGCAGACGTGCCTGTGACACCTGGTTCTCATCAACCTCAATCTTTAACGCATCGTCACTGACCTTGTATGTAATCGAATTATCTTCCAGCAGATTCGCTGCCTGAGCAGCTGTCGCCGTATCCTCAAAGGTGGACAATACCACATATGAAGTCCGGTTTAAAATTGCAACCAATGCGATCACAGCAACCAGAACTGCCGCCAATACCGAGAAGAATAACGCCTTCTGTCTCTTTGTATACTTTTTCCAAAACTCAACTATCTTCGATGGTAGCTGACTAAACCATTCTCTCATACGATACCTACTCTATATGCATAAATTTATAGTTGCATGTTCATCAATTCTTTGTATGCGGATACCACCGCATTTGTAACCTTCACTGTATACTGCAGGGAAATACTTGCCTTCCGTGCAGCAGCTGCCACATCATGGATATTGTCCGAATACCCAAGTGCATAGCTCATCTCCGCAGACTCTGCTGATTTCTGTAAAGAATCTGCTTCCTTATACATATCCACTGCCGCATTTAAAAACGTATCGAACGCTGTACCCTGCGAGCTGGACGCTTTTTTATCTGCACGTTCTGCAGAGCTTGCAGAATTTGCAGATTGAATACTGTTTAAGGTTGTCCATTCATCACTGAACAAACTCACTGGTGTAATTGCCATTTATCTATCTCCTGATACCAATTAGCTATTAAATAATTCCAATCCTTTTGCCGCGATATTTTTCGCAGCATTAAATGCCGTTGCGCTTGCTTCATAAGAACGGCTTGAATCAATCAGATTCGTCATTTCGGTTACTGTGTCCACATTTGGATATTCCACATATCCATCTGCATTTGCATCCGGATTGTCCGGCTCATATACAAGACGCAGATCTGATGGATCTTCCACGATCTTTGTCACTTTAACACCATTTGGTTCATAGTTTGACATATAGCCGTTTAACATATGGTCAAAGGATGTTGTATCCTGTTCTTCAAACACCACTGTCTTTCTGCGGTATGCACCACCATTCTCTGTACGTGTGGTGTTCGCATTCGCAATGTTCTGTGCAATTACATCCATTCGCATCTGCTGCGCCGTCATGCCGGTTGCAGATACATTCATCGCTGAAAATACACCCATCGCTGTTACCTCCCTAATCTGTCATCCGACGGAAATATCCATCAGAATACTTCCACATTAATTACCGGAACTAAGTACGGTATTGTATCTGGCAAACTCCTGATTCATCAGATCAACCAGAGCCTGATACTTGATCTGGTTTTCCGCCAGTCTTGCCTCTTCGGTATTAATATCGACATTGTTTCCATCCAGACGATACGAAAGCGATGCATTATCCGTGTAAACCTGTGCATCCAATGTCTCAAGATTCTGATTTGCCTTTTTCACTGCCTTGCTCAGATTCTTTTCCCCTGCAAGTTCTCCCTGCAGAACCGACTCAAAATCCAAATCTTTCCGCTTGTAATTCGGCGTGCTTACATTCGCAATATTGTTCGTCAGAAGCTCGTTTCGCAGATTCGCAGCATCTGCCGCTTTGTCCAAAATATTCACATAGTTATAAATACCGGATGTGATCATCGACTTCCTCCTTATTTTCAAACTAAAAAAATAGTTACTGTACAGATTCCCATACAGTAACTATCCTACCATATTTTGTGGTATGCTTCAACAAAAATCTTTTCTGACCACTAAATATTTACTCGTTTTCCTTTTTTTCGCGCTCACAGGTGTAACCGCATGTCTCAGAGGCACACAGAAGCTTATTTCCTTTCTCTACCATGTAACCGCCACATTTCGGACATTTCTTATCCGACGGCTTCGACCAGGACATGAAATCACAATCTGGATATCCAATACAGCCATAGTAAAGTCTGCCCTTTTTCGTCTTGCGCAAAATAATATCCTTGCCGCATTTCGGGCATGCAACACCGATCTTCTCGTAGTATGTCTTTGTGTTCCGACACTCCGGGAATCCCGGGCACGCAAGGAACTTTCCATGCGGACCATATTTGACTACCATCATACGTCCACACTGATCGCAAGGCACATCCGATACCTCATCTGCAATCTTGACCGATTCCAGCGATTCCTTTGCTTTCTCCACAGACTCTGCAAGATCCGGATAGAAATTCCGGATAACAACCTTCCACTCTAATTTTCCTTCCTCAATGCTGTCCAGAAGCGACTCAATATTTGCTGTAAACTCGGTATCCACAATTGCCGGGAATGCATCCGACATCATTTTATTGACTGCCGCACCAAGCTCTGTCACATACAGATTCTTGTTCTCCCGGATCACATAACGCCGATTTAAAATCGTTGTGATCGTCGATGCATACGTAGACGGACGCCCGATTCCAAGCTCCTCCATCGTCTTTACAAGAAGCGCCTCTGTATAATGTGCCGGCGGCTGTGTGAAATGCTGCTTTTCCTCAAGCTCTGCACAGGTAAGTGTTGTACCTTTTTCCAGTCCGGTCAGTCTTGTCTTTTCTTCCTTCTCTTCATCTAACGAATATACAGACATGAATCCATCGAACACAACCTTCGATGTAGAAGCCTTAAACTTATGTTCCTCTGCCGTGGCATATACTGTCTTGTTCTCATAAACTGCCGGTGCCATACGGCTTGCTAAAAAGCGGTTATAGATAAGCTGGTATAAACGGAACTGGTCACGTGGAAGCTGCTCCTTTAATTTCACCGGAGATAACTCCACATTTGTTGGACGGATCGCCTCGTGCGCATCCTGAATCTTCTTGCCGGTCTTTACATCCTTTGCCTCACCGACATAATTCTCGCCAAACTGATGTGCAATATATTCTTTTGCATTTTTATCAGCTTCCTCAGAGATTCGTGTTGAATCCGTACGCAGATATGTGATCAGACCGATAGAACCCATGCCCTTGATTTCCACGCCTTCATACAACTGCTGCGCGATACGCATCGTCTTATTTGTTGCAAAATTCAGCTTCTTTCCAGCTTCCTGCTGCAACGTACTTGTTGTAAACGGAAGCGGCTGTTTCTTCGTCTTCTCGCTTACCTTTATCTCCGAAACCGTAAATGGCTTTCCGTCGATTTCTTTCTTTACCTGATCAAGTTCTTCTTTTTTGACTTTATCCTTCGCATAATGAAAGCAAACCGGCTTCAGTGCCGGATTCGCTGACAGATACGCATCTAAGCTCCAGTATTCTTCCGGAATAAATGCATTGATCTCATCTTCCCGGTCACAGATCAGCTTCAAAGCGGCTGACTGCACACGACCAGCGCTCAAGCCTCTCTTGATCTTCTCCCACAAAAGCGGGCTGATCGAGTATCCAACCAGACGGTCAAGCACACGTCTTGCCTGTTGTGCATCTACCAGATCCATGTCAATTTCCCTGGCATTTTTTATAGAAGATTTGACTGCATTTTTCGTAATCTCATTGAAAGTGATTCTCTTATAATTTTTGCCTTCCAGTTTCAGGGCTGCAATCAGATGATATGAGATTGCTTCTCCTTCACGGTCAGGGTCAGTCGCGAGATAGATCTTATCTGCTTTTTTGACTGCCTTACGAAGCTGCGCCAATAATTCACCTTTTCCCCGAATTGTGATGTAATGCGGTTCGTAATCATGTTCAATATCAATACCCATCTGGCTTTTCGGCATATCCCGTACATGTCCGTTCGATGCGATAACATCATAGGATGCACCCAGGAATTTTTTAATTGTCTTTGCCTTTGCCGGTGACTCGACAATTACCAGATTTTTTGCCATTTCCCATTCCTCCAATACTTTTCTAGTATTCAAAAACAAGCAAACTATACACTATTTTCGGTGGAGGTGCAAGGTTAAATTCTTTTCTGTCCCGTTTTTTGTTCCATCTTCTGCCCCATTTTTACCACATTTTCTCTATACACTTTATGCATTCCTGTCCCATAATTTCACGTTCTCTGGCACATTCTTCCGGGAATTCTTTCTTATTAACAACTTTATCTTGCCACAGGATTTTCACAGTTTCCAATATTGGGGAATTTTCGGATAATTCAAACATTTTCCCCAATCATTCCCCGCATATTTGTCTGCCATTGGGGATTTTTTGCATATTTCGATAATTTCCCCATCATTTTTTGTACTTTCTTCCATTTTGTTGGGTGATTTTTTCTTATTTGTCATTTTCACCCAATTCCTTGCTATACCTCTACTTGTTATTGGGGGGATTTTTGATGATTACTAATATTTTAATCAATATTTGCTACAGCAAAAGAAATCATATTTATACAATATAAAAGCAGGAAGTCTCGCTATAAGACCGCCTGCCTGTTGATTATTCTTATGTAGTTTTCTATATCTCGTTTTCCTTTAGAAATTTACCACTCTCATTACTTAATTATAAAATAAGCTGTATTATTTTTGATTAGAGATTCTTCTCATCCCTCGCTTAGCTTTAATTTTACCTAAAATCCCAGAAAGATACAATGCAAGGACTATTAGCATACCACAATCTAACCCAAGACCTGCACCTGCAACTCTTTCATAGACACTTCCAGGTGTATCCAGTCCTGTAATTTCAATAATCAAAAACGCAATCATTCCTATTATCGCAATAATTGTAAGTACCAATAACCTTCCTTTTATTTTCTGATTCATCGTTTCTGAATAATCAGTTAGTTTTAATACGGTTTCTTTAACTTCTTTTTCCATAATCTCGTTTTTCCTCTCTCCATTGATGATTTCAGGAATACTTACATCAAAAATTTCCGCAATGTCAACTAATAAACTAATATCCGGCATATTAGTTCCTGTTTCCCAACGTGATACGGTTCTTCCAGATACATATAGCATTTCAGCAAGTTCTTCTTGTGTAATTCCTTTCTCTTTCCGAAGTTCTTTCAAAAAACTTCCTATCTTTTTTAGGTCCATGAAAATTCCCTCCTTTCATCAACAGACTAACTTAATGAACAAATATATAACACGACATAAAACGAGAAAATGCCGTATTTTTGCTATCAGACAAATCTGTCCAGTGATATTTGCACTGTGTTTCTTATTCCATTATCATTTCTACAGTCAGTATAAGCAATTATCTGATACTATCATAAAATCTCTGCAACACGATTGCCAACTCTTCCGGAGCTTCTATATTTGCTTCATGACCTGTTTTCATAAGTTCATGGAAGTAAGAATTGTTCAAATAATGGCAAAGTTCTTTTGAAGTTTTTTTGTTTGCCTTGTCCTTCTCTCCACAAACAATCAATACAGGACAAGACACCTTATGCAGCGAGTCACTGAAATCTAATTCAGCCATCGTGCCGCATAGGCTGATAACATCTGCTTTTTTGAAGCCCATTTTATTGAATGCCGAATTCGGCATAAGGTGAAACAACATATTCTGAACTTTCAATAATTTTTTTGGCATTTTATATTGTGCTGCAATTAATACGAGCGCCTTTACTTTATCCGGGTGGTCTATCGCATAATTAAGTGCCAAAACAGCTCCCAGAGAAAGCCCACATAAGACAATTTCTTCGTTCTCCTTGTCGCATTCTCCTGAGAATGATGAATATAACTCCTTATATGTAGCAGATTTCCCTTCTAACATCTCTGATAAACTCAGACTGACACTACTTTCCGATACTTTCGTTTCTTTTATTGTCCTATTCCAACTGTCTGGATTTTGTCCTAGTCCATGCAAATATAGATACTTCATATATTATCCTCCTTCAAACTGGAAGTTGGTTACTTCTTGTAATTCATTTTCTTACTTAATACCCCAAACAAAGCCAATAAAAATATTCCAATTCCAAGCAATATGCCAGCCCCTTTCATTAATTCATTGTTAGTATACTCTGTATCCGGAAGAATCCCATACTTGTAATAAGAATAACTAACATGGTCTGTGGTATATACAGCTATGGAATCTCCTACATTATATTCCGAATATACAAATCCCGGTACTTGCATTCGCTTGTGATAATCATTCACTTTTCCATTGTTGTAGTAGAAGAAATAATTCTGAGATATCGTATCAGCCGAAGCATCCTCAGCCCTTTTACCTGTAATCACAATATCCTCCATATAGTAATCTTCTCCCAGTACCATCTCTTCCATTTGTGTATTAAATGCTTTAGATGTCAAAAGTATATTTATCCAGACTGTAATGAAAGCTATACTTAAAATAATGAAACAAATCCAAAACAAAATTTTCTTCTGATTTCCAGTTAATATTTCTTTTGATTCTTGGTGCTTAACCAATTTATTACTCATTCCATAATACCTCTAAAGTACTTTTTCCTTCTTCCTTCCCTTCATCCAAGAAGTGTATCTCACTCAAAGAACTCGGTCAATTTCGGAGACTATTATATAAAACAGTATAACACAAAATAAAAGTGACATGGTGAACTAATTGAAATGCTTCTGATTTTGTAACTGATGATTGATGTTTATACAATTGCTGTCTACATGCGACGCATTGACTGCTGAAAAGCAGAAAAAACCAAGCTGTCACTCATTGCCCGAGTGACAGCTTGGTTACTTGCTATCCCTGATACCTTATTCTTTCAACCAGCGTTTCCTTTTTCAGATTACTGCTTAAAACGCAGGAAAGTACAATCTGCAACAGACCGACCAAAAAAATCATAATAAAAATTGGTACGATTGGAACATGATAGATATTCATTCCAAATATTCCATTATGTTTTGCATAGGAAAAAAGTGCATAGCCGAGCGGCAGACCAATGATCAAAGCTACGCATATGGTACCAACCGTAAACATCAGTCCCTGTAACTGCAGGCATAAATTTAATTGTTTATTTGTCATACCCACAGCCTGTAATATACCATATTCCTGCTTTTTTGTCGTAATATTCATGATCATGGTATTCGCCATATTCATAAACCCGATGAGTCCTACAATAGCCATAAACAGATAACAGCCAAGCTTCATCATGCTGCTTGCAAATTCGGCAGATTGTAACTGCGCATGATAAGTATCCATTTTTATATGCGAAGTATTAGAAATCAAAGTATTCAGACTTTGTTCTACAGATGCCACATCTTTTTTATCACAGTCCACCCACAGATAGCCATAGGCTGTTCCTCTCGGATTCATGGAACGATATACACCTTCCGGAATGACAAGATAAGTGTCCGCACTTACAAAAGATCCTGCAATCTTTCCCTGATAGGTATAGGTTCCACTTCCATTCTCAAAGTCAAATGCAATGGATTCACCCGGAGCATATCCATCTTGTTCCATCCACGTCGACCAGCCAAAGAAAATTTCACCATTCTTTACCGCCTGATCATAGTCCATAGAGCCAATATCCCCGTCTTGGCGCATAAAATCAAAATCATTTTTACTCACAATAGCAGCCGGAAATCTTGTTCCGTTCAGATTTACAGAGACAATCTCTCTCGTCATGACATCTGTTACTCCCGGAATGCTTTTGATTTCTTCAATCAGCGAATCATTCAATGGATCATCCGTCAGAATCGTATCCAGATTATTCTCCGGATATCTTTCATCATACTCAGCAGAATAGTCAAGCTGCAGTTCAAATTGTCCATGATTAACGGAAAGACGTGCTTCATGCTCCGTGTCAATATTTCCCACATAATTAGAGATAATCACAAACAATACGCAAGAAAAACCCATTGTGAGGATAGTACCAATAGTTCTTTTGGGATTACCCGTTACATTTGCCATTGCCATAGAAAACACGGTGACATTTTTTCTGCCATTTCGTTTTCCTTTTTTGTGTGTTTCTGCATTTTCTAAATACCGTGTTGCTTCGATAGGTGAAATCCGTGAAACAATTTTCATTGGTTTACGCAGCGCCAAAGCAACGGTAAAAAATGACACGAAAATACATAGAAGCATAACAGGCAGGGAAAACAGTGGCACCTGCTGATTTTGGACTCCCATAGAGCCAGTTTGGGTTGATACAAGGTTTCCCTGTTCTACCAGCCAGTTAAAACCGCATTTTGCAATCAGAAAACCAAGAAGCAATCCAACCGGTATTGAAAAAATTGTCAAAAAAATGCCCTCTCTGAAGATCAGTTGTTTCATCTGCTTTTTTGTCGCTCCCAGAGCCTTGATTTTTCCATACTCCTGTATCTTGTTGGCAATACCGACCTGAAAAATATTATAAATGACCACAACAGAGAAAAGTACAATTGCAAGAATCAAAACCCCGCATACCGCAATCGTTTCATAACTCGGCTGCAAGACCCATTGCAAATAGAGATCATTGACTATAACGTTTTTTTCTTCGATCCCACAAGCTGCTGCAATCTGCTTTATAACCGAATCAATATTATTCATAGATACATTTGCAGAATCATTTAAAGTAAAATAAATATTATACTGTCTGTCATTCTCTGCGACGTGCTCATCATAAAACTCCTGTGACCCGAAAGCAACATAAGATGCCTCGATGGTATACTCATCCCGATCATATAGGATTCCGCTGACAACAAATTCTTCCGGCTTATATTCTGACTGCATCCCTGCGCGGTAATCCAGTGTAACCGTATCTCCGACCTTTACATCATCATATCCCATTGCACGAAAAAATGCTCTTCCTGCGGCAATTTCCTGCATTTTTTCCGGATACTTTCCTTCCTTTAACTCATATTCCTTATTATAGGGAAGCATTTTTCTTGCAGTCTCATCCATGCAGACAAAACCACCGTTTTCGTTGCCTTTTATGATACCTTCGGTGCACATAGTGCCTGTAGCATCTATTTCCGCACGGCGGTTTACTTCTTTTAACTGCGATCCGTCTGCTGCGACAAACAAACCATAATTGCTTCCATATGAGCCTGCCGCCTGACTTTTCTGTAAACGGATCATTCCATTTCCCACAGTACTGATAATCACAAGCAGCATCGTAGTCAGACATATGGACATCATAATCAGTATACTTCTTGTCTTGTTCTTTTTGTCATTGCTATATGCAATCCTGCTTATTGTCTTCATCTGAAATCCACCACCTGTCCGTCCTCAATCACCAGAATACGGTCAGCGACCTGTGCAATTTCGTCATCATGGGTAATCATTACAATTGTCTGTCCATATTTTTTTGCTGTCATCTTAAGCAGAGCGATTACCTCATCACTGGTCTTAGAATCAAGATTTCCTGTCGGCTCATCTGCAAATATAATTTCCGGACGATTCACCAGTGCTCTTGCAATTGCTACTCTCTGCTGCTGTCCTCCGGATAACTGATTTGGCAGATTATAAATCCGGTTTTCAATCCCCAGAGTTGCAATAATATCATTTACATACGCTTCATCCACTTTTCTTCCATCCAGCCCCAGTGGCAGTACAATATTTTCCCAGACATTAACAGATGAAACCAGATTAAATGCCTGAAAAACAAATCCGATTTTTCTTCTGCGGAAAACAGCAAGGGCATCTTCCTTCATCCTGTATAAATCTTTCCCTGCTAAAGTAACACTGCCTTTTGTCGGGGTGTCTAGCCCTCCAAGCATATGAAGTAATGTACTTTTACCGGAACCTGACTTTCCAACAATTGCGACAAATTCTCCCTGCTCAATCTGAATGTCCACCTGATTGACCGCTTTGACCTGATTCTCACCTGCGCCATAAAACTTACAAAGCTGCTTGGTTTCTAATATCACACTCATGTGTTGCCTCCTTTTCAATTCTGTAAAGCGTACCTTTTCAGCACGCTTTCTTTGCCTGTTTATATATTTGGTCATTTTTCAACCTACATCCAAATTGTATCAGGACAATCTTTCATTTCACTTTCAAAAAACGAGCAGAAGTCTTACAGAATTGTAAGATTTCTGCCCACTTAAAATTTAACCAACATATGGTAATTGAATCACAAACGTGCTTCCTTTTTTCTTTTTGCCGGAGGTTACCGTAATCGTACCTGCGTGTTTTTCGATAATTTCTCTCGATAGAAAAAGTCCGATTCCTGTACCACTCTTTTCCATGACCTCCTTGGAACTTCCTCTGTAAAATCGTTGAAAAATTTTGTGATACTCATTCTGCGGAATACCAATTCCCTGATCCTCAATTTCCATTCTTACAAGATCGTTTCTTTTTTGTAACCGGATAAATATTTTTGAACCACACGGACTGTACTTGACCGCATTATCCAGAACGTTGATCACAGCTTCACCAAGCCACCTTTTATCCTGCATAATCGTGCATGTTTCCAGCTCTTTTTCATAGTCAAAAACGAATTCAATTTCTTTCTCATCCGCTTTAGGATAAGTGCGGTTCACAGCAGATATGACAGTATCCATAAGCGGAAGTTTTTTCTTATTAATCTGAATCAGTCCAGTTTCCATCTTGGATATTTCAAGAAGCGACTGCAATAATGTCTCCAGTCCATCCAGAGCACTCCGACAACGGATACGAAACTCCTCCTGTTCTGTGGCACTTAAGTCATTCTGCATCAGCACACTAAAACATGTATCCAAAGCTGCAACCGGTGTCTTTAACTGGTGAGAGATATCAGAAACCATTTCTTTCGTGCTCTCTTTTTCTTCCCGTGCTTCTTCCTTTAGCAACTGAATATGATGTCCGATTGCTTCAAGCTGGTCATTCAATTTTTCCAGTTCTGCATGATTTTCCGTTTTCAGTAAATCATCAAATTTATTTTCACGGAATCTGATCAGAATTTCTTCCAACTGGTCTAAAATTTTCTGATGACACGCATCTTCTTTTTTCTTCCAATAAAGTAAAAAAGTCAAAAGAAGCACGCATATCACAGTGCTTACAGCACCGGTCACCATAACCTGATGCCGGAATTGCGAATAAAATGCATTCCCTTTATTCCCCCAGTATCCATATTGCTCCAATAATCGCCTTCCCTGTTCGTTGGTTTCAATATCCTTATCCTTAAGCAATTCCGAAACAGCATCCAGCCCGGAAAATTCTTCCTTTGCAGCAATCTCTGTCATAAGATTCATTTTATATTTATAATCTTCATAAAACACATACGTGGTAAAGCAATTTAATATTGCAAACAATAATATGACAGGTAATACCAAGGAGAGCACTACTGTAATCTTCTTGCGATATCTCTTTGTCACTGCCTTACCTCCTGATTCCATATATACCCAAGACCTCTGATATTCTTTATATAGACCG
>OLGZ01000700.1_pt1 | contig 24499 bp, 23 predicted proteins | sample 1605981 | NCBI WGS metagenome assembly OLGZ01 (sample SAMN03283291) | human gut metagenome | biome: human-associated habitat; material: feces | host: Homo sapiens | place: Peru | collected 2012 | reverse complement strand
TTAACCGTGTTTTTAAGGATAGATACAAGATTACACCAAGAGAGTACAGAAAAAGAATGGGACACAATAATAAAAGCGTAGTAGTGGATGATATAATGGATGAATAGGTGAGTGCAATGTGGCGTACAGATTTTGGAATAACAAAAGAGGGAGAAAAAGCACACAGATTTCTATTGACGAATAACAGAGAAATGTGTGTAGAATTATCCGATTTTGGGGCATTGGTATTATCTGTTTATGTACCTGACAGGCATGGAAGAAATCGCGATGTGGTACTTGGTTATGATAATTTGACGGATTATTATGAACAGGATACGGGATTTGGTGCATATATCGGCAGAAATGCTAATCGTATTGCAGGAGCAGAAGTAACAATAGAAGGTACAAAATACCTGTTAGATAAAAATGATAATCAAAATAACCTTCACAGTGGTTTTAACAGATCGCACCATAAACTTTACAGCGTAAAAAATGGAAAGGATGATGTCTGTGAGTTTGTGCAAATGGAACGATACAGTCCCCATATGGAGCAGGGATTTCCGGGGAATTTAAAACAGACAATCAGATATAGCCTCACAGATAAAAATGAATTTATAATTGATTATGAAATGTTTAGTGATATGACTACTGTTGTTAACCCTACAAACCATAGTTATTTCAATTTGGATGGACACAATTCAGGTACAATTCTTAAACATTATGTGGAAATATATTCGGGGCAGATACTTGAGATAGGTAACGATATGATTCCGACAGGCAGGATTATTGATATTTCTGATACACCATTTGATTTCCGTAAAAGAAAGCAGATAGGAAAAGATATAGATGCAGACAATCCACAGATGAAAATTGCTGGAGGTTATGATCATAATTATATATTTCAAAATGACAGAAAGTTGAGGAAAGTTGCAAAATTGTACGGGGCAGATAGTGGAATTGGAATGGATGTTTATTCTGATTTATGTGGATTGCAGTTTTATACAGGAAATTTTTTAAATGGTCAGATAGGAAAAGACGGTGCAGTTTATAAGAAACGAAGCGGTGTATGTTTTGAAACTCAATTCTATCCTAATTCATGTAATACTTCGGAATTTCCAAGTTGTATATTGCCAGCATATAAAGTATTTAAGTCCAGAACGATATATCATTTTTTTACAGCAACATAATCTGTCCGGAACCGGAACGACTGCGAGGATGATAGCAGATTATGTGCCGAAAGTAGTAGAATGAAATTATCTTAGAAGTCTGCTTTTCATACATTCCGGATGCATGGAGCAGATTAATATAATCCATAGCTTTTTCCCTGCCTTCATCAGTAAGTGATGAGAAAGGATCGGCAGGATTTCTCTCCCAGTTGGATATAGCTTTATAGGAAATGGTGATGCCTTCCTTTGCCAGTTCATCAGCGAGATCCTGCTGGAGCAAGTTATTAAGGGAGGGGCGGTCAGCATCTCTACATAAGAACGCACAGGGCAACGGTGCCGCCCCTTCGTATAAATAACTTTCATAAGTTTTAGGGGTATCAACTTCGGAAAGGAAATGATATGGGTAAAAGAGGACCTATGCCGGGAACGGGAGGCAGACCAAGAAAGGCTGTGGTTGAAAAGTTGGCTGAGGGTAATCGTGGATATAAAACAATTAAGATAATACCTGCCCCATCTACATATGAATGAATTGATATTCCAGAACCCAGCAAGTATATCAAGGCTAAACAGAAAAATGAAGAATCATTGTATGCAGAAGAAATCTATAACAATACATGGGGATGGCTTGTTGAATGTAAGTGTGACCATTTATTTGTTCCTGCTGTCGTTGAGGAATATGCGATGAGTTTTGCACGTTGGATTCAGTGTGAAGAGGCAATATAAGAGTACCATTTGTCGTATTATAGCAATTGAAGCATCTATTTCAATATCTGTAAATGAATGAAAAGAATTTCTCCCATATGCTGATTGCCGTAACACATTATGCAATGACATTGTATGTATTGGCCTATGCGGATTTGCATGATATTTATAATTATGATTTATATTATTTTCATATTCATTGATAAGCTGGTCAATATCTATCAAAAAGTATTTTAATATGTGATAATAATTATGTTTAACCAATCCCGGGGCTTGCTTTAAGACATCATATAATTCTTTTGTAAAAATAAATTTCAACATATCTAATGCACATTTTCCGTTCGCAATATAATAATCTTTTTTCTGTTTCTTCCTTTTTCTCTCCATATCCGTTTTTGCTAATATACTGTCTATAATGTCATCATCATTGTAATTACACCAGTTTTTCAACTGTAAACTTTCCATAATATGCTTTTCAATATCATTAAATCCATCATTCAACATATACTCAAAATATTCCATAAATGTTACACTCATGTCTTTAATAAAATCATGTGGCATGCAGTTTTTATCTTCCTCATCACAAGACATTAATACATAATCTCCATATTTGACTTGCTTCTTTTCATTTTCCATTTTAAAAACCTCCTCATAATTTCTCACTCAACAAAAATTGTATATAACTCTGCATATATCATTTCATATCGAAGCTTTACATTATCAAAAAGCAAACACCGAAACAAAACATCCCTTACATTCTCCAGTCTTACCATCCGATACTCTTTTTCTGTAAAACCATCAGCCTGACCTCCTTGTATAGCTGCTTCTTTTCTCGCCACCAGACAATGTGTATACAATGCCATGATATACTTGTCCGACATCAAGAAGGCATATGTTTCGTTCCCTTGATATGTATATCGGTACTTTTCCAGATTTTCTTGCGGTATATCGAAATAACATCTGACTGTTTCCAAATATACATCTCCATTATACTGCGGCTTTAGCTTCTTTGCATACCTTCTGATCGTTGCAAATATATTATTTCTCTCTACGGCTGTCTTTGTTCTCTTGAATACCGGCTTTTTTCCTCGCAGGTCCATATAAACATTATTTAGGATAGTCTTTCCGGCGTACTGCTTGAAATCACCTATGGTCGATATTCACAGTTCTGTTCTCAAGATCAATGTACTTCATCGTCAAGCCACAAAATTCTGATATTCGCATTCCTGTATGAAATAATATGTACACCACTTCATAGTATTTACAATACACCACATCGTCATGCACAAACTTTAGGAACTTTCGCATCTGGTCTTTGGAAATTGCCTCTCTTGTAACTGCGTCATTTACCAATACTCCGGCAAGTTGGAATCCAAATGGATTCTTTACCAGAATATCATCATCCACAGCCATCTGAAAGGCTGGTCGCAACACTCCACGGATGGTATGAATGGAACTGTAGCTTTTCCTATCTTCCTGCTGCAACTTGATAAGAAACAACTTTGCATCGGAAGTTTTCACACTTCGTATCGTCTTTTTACCAAATGTTTCCTTCGCAAGCAATCTCTGTACTGTAACATATCCCTGTTTCGTGCTTTGCCTTACTCCGGTCTTTGTTTTCAAATATCGGTCTACCAGTTCACATACTGTCATCTGTCCGTCCACGATATTTACAAGCAAATCCAAATCTATGGTTACCTGTTTTTCCAATTCACGAAGGGAGAGGCATGGCTTCTTGCCCTTTGGAAGTTTGTCCGTAGGCTCTAGTTTCCAACTGTATACAAAATGCGGTTTTCCATCAATGTGATATTTATATTGATATTTTCCGTCTGCTCTTATGCTTTCTCCCGGTCTTAATACTCTGCGTTTGGAGTCCCGCCTTGTCTGTCCTCTTCCTGCCTTTGCCATTATACCCACCTGTCTCATATGTTCCGTCATACATTTGCCAGTTCCTTATTAGATGCAGATGTTGATATTCGATATATCCAAGAAATGCTAGGACATAGTTCTATCAAAACATCCTAGAAATAAATTCAATTTTTAACTTATGTCCGTAAATGACTGATTATTTCTTCATATCATCCCGCAAACATCTCAGATATCCTACCAATCCGGCTCTGTATTCTTCCGGACTATAAACAAACGACTGTCCTTAACCTGCTTATCGTTTTAATTTTCGATATTCGCTCGGAGTAATTCTATAACGTTCCTTAAACGCTCTATTAAATGTTCTCTGGCTATCAAAGCCACTATCCAAACAGATATCAAGAATTGTATCTCCCGAATTCACTAGCCTTGTACATGCATAGCTCAATCTGGCATCATTAAGATACTGATTGAAATTACGATGAAATGTTTTAGAAAATACTCGTGACAAGACATACTTACTTACTCCAAGATCATGCGCCATATCCTCTAGAGAAAATTTTTTTCTAAAATTTCCCGACACATAAGATACTGTTCTGTATATCAAATCATCACTCCCCACGCAACTTTTTTCCACCAATTCCATTTTTCCTATACATCTTGCCAGCACAATTTGAACATAAGCTTGAACAATCATAGGTTCGTTTTCTTCCATTTGGATAATCGCCTGAATTGCATTATAAACATCTGGTTCAATCTGCCCCGCACGAATAACCGGATATTTAGGAGCATATCCTTGTATTTTATCTTCAAATACTCCTGCAAAAGAAGACGGAACCAAGATATAATCCGCCCGGCTCGTTTTTTCTGAAAACACTTGATAATGATGAATAATATCAGAAAATACAAATCCGATATCACCCTTTTCCATATGATATAATTCCTGCCCCACTCCCATCTCAAGTGTTCCTTCCGTTACGCACACAATCTCCAATGCGTTATGTAAATGTGGAGATACATGTTTTGACACTCTTTGCGCCGCATATATCTCTTCCTTTGTTTCCTTAAACGTCAAATGCATTGATACATCTCCCATTTATTACTTAATTGTTGATTTCCTCTGCAACATTTGTCTATATTTTCTTTTAATTTGGCAAGCATTCTTATCCAGCCTGTCCTATAATGAACTTGCAAACAAGGAAAGGAGGAATACAAAATGAGAAAATTCAAAAATTATATAAACAACCTTTTAGCTTTCTATAAAGGATACTTTGAGCATGTATATCATGCATAATCTGGCTAAAAGGACTATTTGTGAAAACTGAATACTGAAAAAACAGACCACTTCACAAATGTGAAATGGTCCTTTTTTTATATGCACTCCAAAAATTTTTTGAAGGCAGCTTGTCCTTCCGGTGTTCTTTTGTAAACACCTGCGCATTCCAGCACTTTTGCAAACACAAATCCTATTTCTTTCTGCACAATTGCATGAAGATTCTCTTCTGTAATTTCATAGTTTGGCAGCCATTTTTCTGCCCAATCCGCATGCGTTTTGGTCAAATAGCTTTCCCGCAGATCCTCATTCTGCAGAATTCTACGTTCCAGCTCCGCCATTTCCATTTGCAATCTAGCCGGAAGAACTGCCAGTCCCATCACTTCGATCAAACCAATATTTTCTTTTTTTATATGGTAATATTCCGGATGGGGATGATACACACCTAGCGGAAACTCTTCTGTGGTAATATTGTTTCGTAACACCAGGTCTAATTCAAACAGATCTCCTCTCTTTCTTGCAATTGGTGTGATCGTGTTATGTGATACTCCTTGTGTTTCACTGAAAATAAATGCTTTTTCATCTGTGTATTCACGCCAACAAGACAGGACACGGTCAGCAGCCCCTACCAACGACTCTGTGTTATTCCCTTGTAGACGAATAACAGACATAGGCCATTTCACAGTTCCTGCATGAATATCCGGAAATTCTTTTAATGAAATTTCTGTCTCATAAGGTGCTTTAGCCATTGCGAACTCATATTTTCCACCTTGAAAATGATCATGGCTTAATATGGATCCACCTACAATTGGCAAATCTGCATTTGATCCTACTGTATAATGTGGAAACTGTTTTACAAAATCCAACAATTTGGCAAAAACTGCTTTATTAATTTTCATTGGAATATGCCGATCATTGAAGACAATACAATGTTCGTTATAGTACACATACGGCGAATACTGTAAATTGTACTGTTCTCCACACAATGTAATCGGAATAATTCTGTGATTTTGTCTTGCCGGATGAGAAATATGTCCGGCGTAACCTTCATTTTCTTTGCATAGCAAACAACTCGGATACCCCGATTTTTTTGCTTTTCCTGCCTTTGCAATATCACGAGGATCTTTTTCCGGTTTTGATAAATTGATGGTTATATCCATTGCACCAAATTCTGTATTTGCTGTCCATTTCTCATCCTTTGCAATTCGATCTTTTCTAATATAATTTGTTGCCTGGCTAAACTGATAATAAAAATCTGTTGCAGCTTTAGGAGATATATTGTATTTATCCCAAAACCGTCTGCGAACCACAGAGGGATGGGGTGTCAATATTCCCATAATCTTTGTATCAAACAAGTCCTTTTCCGTAATTGTTTCTTCCTCCAGCATCCCCTGCTGACATGCATATTCCAACATATCATTTAAAATCTGTGACAATTTTCTTTTTGATCTAACCTCTTTCGCTGTTCCTTCATGCTCTGTCAATTGAAATAATTCCAGAAGGCGATTCGTCACATATACTTCATCTTCCGGATCAACCAATCCCTGGTTCAATCCATACGCCACAAGTTCATTGATATTCTCATTAATCATGACACTTCCCCCCTTCACACATTCTGATATCCATTTGGATGGCTTTTATGCCATTTCCATGCCGTACCGATAATTGTTTCCAAATCTGCATATTGCGGATTCCATCCTAACACTTCCCTTGCTTTTGCACTGGAAGCAATCAACATAGATGGATCTCCTGCTCGACGTGGTTCTTCCTTCGCCGGAATTGGATGTCCTGTCACTTTTCTCGCAGTTTCCACAACCTCTTTTACCGTAAAACCAACTCCATTTCCAAGATTAAATATATTGCTGTCATTTCCATCACAAAGATACTTCATTGCAAGAATATGAGCCTGTGCAAGATCATTTACATGAATATAGTCTCTGACACAAGTACCATCCTTTGTGTCATAGTCCGTTCCATAAATAGAAATATACTCTCTCTTTTTATTTGGCACCTGCAAAATTAAAGGAATAAGATGTGTTTCCGGATTGTGAGCCTCTCCAATCTTTCCATTAGGATGAGCCCCACAAGCATTAAAATAACGCAAGGACACAAATCTTAAGTTATGTGCATTTGCTGTCCATTTAAACATTTTTTCCATAGACAATTTTGTTTCACCATAACAATTTGTCGGAAGTGTACGATCCGATTCCATAATAGGAATTCGCTCCGGTTCTCCATATGTTGCCGCCGTAGAAGAAAACACTATCTTATCTACGCTATGTGCAACCATACTCTCCAACAGCACTTCTGTACCACAAAGATTATTACTATAATATTTTAATGGCTTTATCATACTTTCGCCTACTTGCGAATTTGCTGCAAAATGAATAACTCCATCTATATTTTCTTTATCAAATACCGAATCAATAAAAGCTCGGTTACGAATATCTCCTTTATAAAACTTCGCTTCCGGATTAACCGCTGCTCGAAAACCTGTTTCAAGATTATCTACAACCACCACATCCTTTCCTGCCTCGATCAACTCATAAACAGTATGTGAGCCAATATATCCAGCTCCGCCTAATACTAAAATGCTACCCATAACCATTCCTCCTTGTCTTTTTTGAGTATCTTACATCACTTGAATTCCACCATATTTGCGAATTTTAAGTACATCACAAGCACCATCTCCAAACACCTTTTCCATCTCTGTTTTATATAATGTAACAATATCATTTGGTACAAATGCCTGTATTGTTCCGGCAAAGCCACCACCATGCACCCTGTTTGCTCCCTGCGTGCCTAAAATCATATCACTGACAGCCAATGCAATAGAAACATTCTGATGTTCCACATCATGGCACACATACACATTCTGCAAATACTTATAAGAAGAATCACCTGACTCTTTAACTAATCTTAAAAATTCTCCAAATCTATTCTCTCTCAATGCTGCCACTTCTTTTTGTACTCGCTCATTTTCACACACATAGTGAATTGCTCTAAGTGCTGCCCTATCTCCTGCCTGTTCTCTGATGCGCGGAAGATTAGTAAGTACTTCTTTTCTCGTAACCTGTCCAAGCACTTCTTTTCCCAAACAAGCTGCTGCTCTTTTCATTTCTTCCGGAATTGCTGCATAATCCGATGTCAAGTCCGCATGTGAGCCTTTTGTATCGGTAATACAAAGACTATATCCGCATCCATCCAAGTCAAACTCAATCCGCTCCACCAATGGTGCCGCAGGATTCTGAAAATCAATATGTGCCAAACTTCCAACGGAACACGCCATCTGATCCATCAATCCACATGGTTTCCCAAAATATACATTTTCTGCAAATTGCCCAATCATGGCTATTTCAATAGGCGAAATCTTTCCATCATTAAACAATTCTGACAGGATTGTTCCCATCAATGTTTCAAATGCTGCTGAAGAAGACAATCCGGCTCCTATCAACACATCACTGGTAACAACAGCCTGAAAACCACCTATCTGATATCCATATTCTTTTGTTTTTGCCAACACCCCTCGAATTAATGCAGTTGTTGTTGCTTCCTCATCCTCTCTCCTACATAGATCATCCAGATATATCGTGATCATCTCATATCCTGCAGATATAACTCTGACACATGGTTCTTCCAAATTTTGTACAATAGCTATTACATCATTGTTAATGGAAGCTGCCAGCACCTCTCCACATTGATGATCTGTATGATTCCCACCAATTTCACTTCTGCCCGGTGCGCTAAAGACAAAGACTTCTCCCTCTCCAAAATGTTCTGTATAACTCTCTATCGCCTTAATATAACGCTCTCTTTCATACGCTATTTTCTTCTCATCCACATAAATATCTTTCAACGTTTCATCATACATTCCATTTTTTATTTTTTTTATCAAATCATGTGTTACCACAAACCCATCTCCTTTTCTTTACGGACTGTTACCAGTTTCTGCTCATTACTGCTGAGCGGTTTCTACTGTAATTCCCTTTTCTTTTTTGATCTTTGCATTTGTCTCCTCCACATTCATTCTGGAAAGGATAAACATAATAAGTACATCAAAGATTAATGGCAGCCAAAGATACATAAACTGCATCATATTCAACGCAGACTGTGGCTGAACAGCATGTGTTCCCACATAGCCACTAAATTCTAAGAGCCATCCTACGACCGCCGTTCCAATACCTCCACCAATCTTAACGCCAAGTGAAGTACAGGAATACATCGTACCATCCACACGCTTTCCCTGTGTCAGGTATGTATACTCGGAACAAGATGCAATCACTGCATTCATGTCTCCCTGCCAAGGTCCCTGTCCTAATGCTGCTAATGCTGTAAATGCCATCATCAAAGGAATACTTCCCATATATCCGGCAACAACAACAAGAGCTCTGCCAATCACGGCAAGGATGTAACCTCTCAAGTTCAGCTTATACATACCATTCCACTTTCCAACCAGTGTTGGTGTAAAAATTAATGCAATGATAAGAGGAATGTTTACCGCCCAGGCAAATTGTCCAAACAGATTTTTGTTTTTCAAAACCCAGGTCATATAATAAATACCGGCACCGATCATTGCACTGTATAACTGCTGCAAAATATATGTACCACAGATCATCAGATAAAATTTATTCTTTACCAGCAGCTTGAATGCTTGAACCAGCCCGTTTTTTTCCTCTTTACCTGTTGTGTCTCCTTCATTTAATTCCTCTTCTGAAATTTCTTTAACAGATAATACGGAAATAGTATTCACAACTAATCCGATCACTGCATAAATAATTGCAACCATACGCCATGCGGCTGCATCTCCACCACATTTTGCAACGAATCCAACAGTAACTGCTTGAATCAGAACACTGGTTGAAAAAGCAAAAATGAAACGGCAAGAACCCATCTGCACACGCTCTTTACTGTTCTTGGTAACAAGTGATGTCAGAGCAGAATAAGCAATGTTATTTGCCGTATAAAACACGCCATTTAACAGCGTATACGCAATAAAGAACCACGCATACTGTGCCGTCCTGCCAAGACTTGTTGGAACTGCAAAACAGGCTACCAATGTAATTGCACAACCAATGTAACCATACAGCATCCATGGCCTTGCCTTTCCCATCTTACTATGCGTCTTATCAATCATTGATCCAAAAAAGATGTCTGTAAATCCATCGAGTAATTTGGAAACGGCAATCAGTGTTCCCACTATACCGGATGCCAATCCAATCGTATCTGTCAGATATACCATCACAAATGATGTCAGGAATGCATACACTACATTTCCCGCAATATCACCAGATCCATATCCTATCTTGTTGTACCATTTTAAGTATTTCTTTTTTTCCATAAGAATCGCTCCTTCACTATTTGTTATTTAGAAGTCCCTGTAGTCTATCGTTTTTGTCTTTTCTAATTGTTTGTTGTCAATTATCCTTTTACAAACGGAATTAATTCAAACTGAAACTGAAATGATTCCTCATCAAACCGATATTTATCCAAGACATCCGGTCCGCAGCTATTTGAACCAATTCCATTCATTGCATAATCCATACAGAATACGGTGCTATCCGATTCTTTCAATTCATAATTGTGCGATACCCGTTCCAACTCCTCCTGTGTATAAACAGAAGCGTTAAACGAAAATAGATTCTTTGAAACTGCTACAATTCCACATTGACCATTTGTAAGCTCTACATAATCACAGTCATAATGGCTTCCATTCTCCTGTGGACGAATATAATCTTCATGCATCTGAGCCACCTTCGAACGGAACAATCCATGACAGGAAGCCTGGTGTTTATCCCGGTAGCTTTCCTGTGGTCCCATTCCAAAATAAGTAATCTCATCCATTTTCTTATTCAAAAACATTCGAATTCCAAACCTTGGCAGATCCGGGAATTCTTTATCTTTTACTGCCTCTATAACCGCCTCTATTTTCCCGTTTTCATTGATCTTCAATGTCATTTCCACATCCAAAATCTTTTGTACGGTATCAGCTACCACTGCAAGATGCTCCATGATCAGCACACCGTGCTTGTTCTGAAGCACATCTATCTGGTATGCTCTGGTATAGGCAGCATCATAATGTGCCTTTTTCCATTCCAGTTTTATATACATATCGTTATCCGTCGGAGCCCGCCAAATATTCAATTCCATTGGATGGTTAATATAACTTCTTCCGGCAAACTGCATGTTCTCAAACAATCCGGTACGCTTATCTAAAACATAAGTAAAATCCTTTGCCTGTAATACGATCTGCTTATCGTTTTCCTTAACAGCAATGGTTCCGATTACTTTTTCCTGCTCCAACCACTTTACAGCCTGTCTGTTTCTATCATCCTCATTTGCAAGCTTCATTTCATCAAAACCTAATTCATACCCATGTTCAAGCAACGGCATTTCCTTTTTCAACCGGTAAATAAGCTTCAGATAAATCTTACCGGTATTTGGAACCTGCAGCTTCAACTCCACTTCCGCATCGCTATGGGGTGATGCAACAACATTTGCCAGTTTTCCTTTTTCCACAGTCAAGCCATCCTGTGTCATTTCATAGAAAATATCCACATAATCCTTCAAATCATCAAAATCCATATAATTGTGAAGAACCATCTGTCCGTTTTCTTGGTCATAAGACACGATTCTCACCGGACGATAGACATTTTTATATTCCAGCAGTCCCGTATGCGGTGTACGATCCGGATAGACCAACCCGTCCACACAGAAATTGCCATCATGAATGGTTTCTCCATGATCTCCTCCATAATAATATCTGGTCTTTCCATTTTCTGCCGTTCCATGTGCGATCGCATGATCACACCATTCCCAGACAAACCCGCCACACATCCGGTCATCCTTATGAATCATCTGAAAATAATCTTCAAAATCTCCCGGTCCGTTTCCCATACTGTGGCAGTATTCTACCAGCAGAAACGGTTTGCTTCCGTCATTTTTCAGATAATCCTCTATCTCCTGCAGTGGCGGATACATCCGGCTGTAAAGATCCAAATTGTCATAATCATAGGTAATATCATAATTACGGTATCTTGCACTTTCGTACTGCGTGATCCTGTCCGGATCAAACTTCTTTGTCCATGCAAGCGCCTTTTCAAAATTACATCCATACGCGCTTTCATTTCCCATAGACCACATTACAATGCTTGGACGGTTTTTATCTCTCTGTACCATAAGCTGGACACGGTCCACAATTGCCTTTTCCCATGCCGGATCATCTGCAATCTTTTCATTCCAATGGTAAAAACGGTTCCGGTCTGTATCATCCTTCCGGTACAGCATAAATGGTCCATGTGCCTCAATATCCGCCTCGTCAATCACCATAAATCCATATTTATCGCACATCTGATAAAAATATGGTGCATTTGGATAATGACTGGAACGAATAGCGTTAAAGTTATGCTGCTTCATCAATATTAAATCCTTTTTGATCTGCTGGACATTAATCACAAATCCTGTCTCCGGATCAGAATCATGGCGGTTGACTCCACGGAATTTAATCTTTTCTCCGTTAAAATAAACAACCTTGTCCTTAATTTCAATCGTACGGAAACCAATTTGATCAACGATCACTTCATCCGGCATTGTCAAAATAACCTGATACAAATAAGGATTCTCCGCATTCCATAAAACCGGATTTAACACAGTCAGTTCTAACACACCATTCTCTGCTGTTTCTCCTCTTGCTACGACTGCTCCATATTTATCTTCTATAGTAACTTTCGTTTCCACCGGTTCTGCAAAATGCATATCCAATTTCACAACAACGCTGTCTTTTTCTACATCTGTCGTAATGTAATAATCTCTGATTGTCTTTTCTGGTCTTTTCAGCAAATAAACATCTCTGAAAATGCCACTCATCCGAAACTTATCCTGATCCTCCAAATACGATCCATCACACCATTTGAGTACCAGAACCGCTAATGTATTTTCCCCTTCATTCAACAAGTCTGTAACATCAAATTCACTGGTAGCGTGAGGCACCTGACTGTATCCGGCATAAGCACCATTTACCCATACATAAAAGCAGCTATCGACACCTTCAAAATTCAGAAATGCTTTTGATGCCTTTTTTTCTCTGTGATATTCAAAGTTATGAACATATGCTCCACATGGAATATCCTGTGGCACATATGGTGGATCGAATGGAAACGGGTAACGAATATTCGTGTACTGATGCGTGTCATAACCATCCATCTGCCATACACCCGGAACAGTTACCTGATCAAACCCGGAAACATCATAGCCTTTCTCATAAAATGATTCCGTTACGTCATAAATGCTGTTATAATACTGAAACTTCCACTCTCCGTTTAACAGCTGAAAACGATCCGATCTTTCCCGATGCTCCACTAAATCATTCATACGAACTGATGCCGGAATGTAATATGTCCTCGCTGGCATTGTCTTGTCATGCAAAACATTCAAATCTTCATAAAAGCGTGGTACGAGCATTGTGTAATCCTCCTTTAATATATATTTTTTTATTCACCGCATTAGGCAATCAATAAAAACACCTTCTGTGTCTCATTATCTTCCGTCTTTGTATTACCTTGAAACCATCATACATTTTTACAAAGAAAATGTCTATAAACAGAAATGGACAGAATATGCACAAAATGATACACTAAAGTAAACACCGTTTTAGTTATTCTCAAATATTGACTACTTGTAGTCAGATATTTAGGAAGAGCTCAAACTATATGCGCGTAGCTCTCACCGAAAAACCGTGGATTTTGAGGTGGCATTCGCTTCATAACTCCAGTTTACCATTGACTGTTAACAGTCAGAAATTTCACTTTCCAAAGGAGGACTCAAAATGTATATAAATTCCGGTTATCACAACCACTCCCTTATCGACTTCAAAGACAAAAGCCGACCACTTATTGTAGGAAGCTGTGGCACCTATCGCCTATCCTCACACCCAAAGCTTCCAACTTATCGTCCCAAAGGAAGACTTGACTTTCAAATCATCTATATAGCAGCCGGACGAGCTCATTTTCATTTTGACAACGCAGATGACGATACTATCGTTACAGCAGGAAACATAGTACTTTACCGCCCCAAGGAATTCCAGAAATATGAATACTATGGCATTGATAAAACAGAAGTTTACTGGGTGCATTTTACCGGAAGTGATGTAAATAACATTTTAAGAAATTATGGTTTCCCGAATGACCAGCATATCTTCCATATTGGAACATCTCTGGAATACGAACGTATTTTTAAACGCATTATTTTAGAATTGCAAAGATGTCAGGATGATTACGAAGAAATGCTGACACTACTGCTACGCCATTTACTGATCATTTTTCACCGGGAGCTTACTCGTAAACATGTGCTAAAAAACGAATACCTCGATCATGAAATGGACACTGCAGCGTCCTATTTTGACGAAAACTATAACCGTGATATCAACATCGAAGAATATGCTATTTCCAGAGGAATGAGTGTCAGTTGGTTTATTCGGAATTTCAAAAAATTTACCGGTACAACACCTATGCAGTTCATCACCTCCATCCGAATCACTAATTCCCAGATGTTATTGGAAACCACAAATTACGCCGTAAATGAAATTGCACGCATTGTCGGTTATGATAACCCACTGTATTTTAGCCGACTGTTTCATAAACAAAAAGGCTGTTCACCATCTGAATATCGAAAACTTTTAAAATGAACCAATAAAAGAGACTCTTTGAGTGAATGATTCTCATTAGAGTCTCTTTTAATCCTATCATGTTATTTACGGCACTCCCATCCTGCTCACCTCATCCTTTTCTGCAATTCTATTTAATGGTTAATAGACGTTCTTACAAGCCATTCTTCATAAGCTTCAATCGGAATCAGAATTCTTGCTCCGATTCGTATTGTCGAAAATCCCGGTGTCTTTACCAGTTCATATGCTTTTGGCAGGCTGATTCCCATCTGTGCAGATAATTCCTGTACACTCATAGTTGTTTTCTCCATAAGATGTTGCTCCTTCCGTAGAGTTGGTTATGTCCGTCTCTTCAATAATTGTTTCTCTGCTACCGCTCATGGCGGCTACCAGTCCCCGCAGTAACGAAGGCTTGTTCATTGAGAACGGGATGAAATTGTCAAGGTACAAATCCGTTACAGCATTTTGTGTAACTTTTTATTGTTTTCATGAATATTTTAAACTATAATGTAACCGAAGTCCAAAAACTGACGGTAACGTTAACGGTTACGAATTAACGATTGGAATGAGGTATGATATGCCATTAAACTGGAATGATGAAACGATTCCATCAGAAGCAGATAAAACAACAGATATATTAGGATTTAAAGAAATCGGTGGTATCGGGCAACTGATTTACCACCCTTTCCGATTCAAGAAATATGAACTTGATATTGATAAAAGCGATGATTATTATGCAACACCATTTTGCCGCCCCGGATATGAACCCATCTTTCCTAAAGAAGATTTTCTTTCCGGACAGGGACTGCTTACAAGCCTTTGCAATCTGGCAATGCAGATAAACAGCTTTGATAATAAAATTCCATATACACAGCTCATCATGGAATGGTGTACAAATAATATGCATCCATATAATATTGATTTCATTTATTCTGAATTGAATGAATCGTTTGATATAAATAGCTTTGATGCAGAAATGGTAGAAAAAGACGGAACATTCGAGATTAACAACTTCTTATATGACCTCGGAAAATTATATAATGCAGTCATGTTTTATGTTGCTCTCGAATGTATCTGTATTGCCGATGACGAAGCTGCATATGATTTATCCAAAGAAGGAAAATACTTTGAGGGCTACTCTTTCTTTGATAAATATAAGCATCCTATCGTTGCAATACCGGATGACTTAGATTATGGGGATGCAAAAGGAAACCTCATAGAAGAAATGCGAATTGATAATGAGTACATTAAAAATCATCCGGCAGAAAAACCTCCAACCGGAGAATTTGCTACTACACCATATGACGATTACGATGAATTGCGGAATACGCTTATTGACATCATTCCGAAATTTACCATGAAATTAAAGATAGATCCCCGCACTAACCGATTAGAATTTTCTACCGATATTAATTCTGTATTTGATATTGCATGGCTGACACTTGCAAGAATGCTTTCCGAAGACCCTGCACCAGAAGATAAAGGCAAATCGGATAATCGTCCAGAAGGCATTATGATTCGTTGTCGGAACTGTGGTAAATTCATAATTCGAAAAAGTAACCGACAGGAATTTTGTGATGCCGAAGAATGCCAGAAGGTTCGAAATGCCCGAAAGCAAAAAGCCTATCGTGAGCGAAAAGCCATTGAAAAGGCTCAAAAAAGCAAGAAAAACGCACATTAATTTATATGATTTGGCGAAAAGACAAATAAAACATTGTATCTAATATTAGCCAGTTATATGCAATTATGTGCTATGATATTATATTAAACATGTTAAAAGACACTGGGATTCCCCCTATGCAATTTCGCGAAAAAACGTGTTTGAGTGGGCATCGGTCTTTAGGATGAAAAGCTGTAGAGATACTACTCCCCCATTGGGGATGAAGGAGGACATACATAATGGCAGATTTAGAAGTACAAGAAAAAGACGGGAAAATATATTGTCCCTTAAAGAAAGCATGGCACGTATCAACACCAGAAGAAAGAGTTCGTCAATATTACATCGCTATTCTTGCTAACAAATATGGATACTCTCTTGAACAAATGGATCAGGAACTTAAAGTAAATAACTCCAAACGTGGTCAAGGTAAAGCTCGCGCAGATATTGTAATTTGGAAAAGTGAGCAGGACAAAAAAGACAAAAAGGCTGCTTTTATTGTAGTAGAGTGCAAAGCTGAAAATGTTAAGGTTCGAGTTGAAGATTATTACCAAGGATTTAATTATGCTTCTTGGGCACATGCAGAATTCTTTGTAACAACAAACGAAAAAGAAACAAAATATTTTAATGTAGACCCTGCATATTTACCTCAAAAATTAGATGAAGTTGTAGCTATTCCTACTACTAAAGATGTAGATAATGCTGCAAGAATTGAACAAATAAAAAATCAAACCAAACTTTTTACACGTGATGAATTCACAAAGACGTTACGCGCTTGTCATAACATAATTAGGAATAATGATAAGCTATCTCCAGAGGCTGCGTTCGACGAAATCAGCAAACTACTTTTCATGAAAATTAGATTCGAGCGTGACAATAAGGGTATGAAAGTATTCACAAAACAGGAATACCTTGATGCTGCCCAAAATCACGAAAAAAATGTTAGACCGGGTCTAAAGGGCACTGACTTATACGCACTCTCTTACATGCAGTTTTTATTTAGAACTACTAAAGAGTTCTTTAAAGATGACAGATTATTTGATGATAAAGACGAAATAAATATCAGAGAGAATAGTTTCATTCAAATCTTGGAGAAACTTGAAACATTTAATCTATCCGATACGCAAGATGACGTTAAAGGAATAGCATTCGAAGAATTCCTCGGAACAACGTTCAGAGGCGAATTAGGACAGTTCTTCACCCCTAGAACTATCGTTGATTTTATGACAGAGATTCTTGACCCTCAAGAAGGTGAGGTAATTTGTGACCCTACCTGTGGCTCTGGTGGATTCTTAATTAAGGCTTTTGAATATGTAAGAGAAAAAATAGAGGCAGATATCCGTTCAAAAAAGGATTCTTTAAGACTTTCCATTGAAGGGAATGACTACGATGCTCTTCCAGAAGATAAACAAGTAAAGATAAGTCATTCCATAGATAAAATGCAAGCAGCACTAAATACTGAATTAGATACTGGCATTGAGAGTAGTCGAATGTATCAGCTTTCTAGGAATTGCATTTATGGTACAGATGCTAATCCACGTATGGCTCGTACATCTAAAATGAACATGATTATGCATGGCGATGGTCATGGTGGTGTGCATCATCATGACGGGTTACTTAATGTTAATGGTATTTTTGAAGAGAGATTTGACGTTATCTTAACAAATCCACCTTTTGGTCAGAATGTGGATAGAGGTCAGCTCATTTCAGAAGCAGATAAATTCACTGACGAAGAAATGAAGAAAAAATATAAGAAAAAATATGGTGCAGCTTACGATGAAGCCCTAAAGCAGGTTGATGACCATATCGGCGAATCATTACTATCTCTTTACGATTTAGGTAATACTTCTACACTGACAGAAGTTTTATTTATGGAAAGATGCTTACGACTTCTAAAAAAAGGAGGTCGTATGGGGATGGTACTCCCAGAAGGCGTTCTAAACAATAAAAACCTGCAGGCTGTTAGAGAATATTTTGAAGGAAAAGCAAAAATTATTCTGATTTGCTCTATCCCACAGGATGTGTTTATAGCTGCAGGCGCAACTGTAAAACCAAGTCTTGTTTTTATGCGAAGATTCACAAATGATGAAGAATCTGAATATGCAATTTGCAAGTCTGAAGCACTTGCTGAAGTAACAGCTTTACACCAAGCAGAAATTGACAAATTAGATGCCACTATTGCTAAAGCAGATGCTCTCACGGAATCACTTAAAGATGACCTTAAGAAGGCAAAGACAAAGCTTAAGCAGGCAAAGAAGGACAAGAAAAATACAACATCAGTTGAGACAGAAATAACAACAATCAAAAAAGAGCAAGCTGACAATAGGCTAAATAAGAAAACTGCTGAAAAAGAATTGAAGGAACTTTATAAGCAGATTGATGAAGAGACAAAACCGGTTGTTAAGAAGAAGTTTGATTATGATATTCCTATTGCAAAGATTGATGATGCTGGAATCACAACGACTGGTGCTGCATCCGAAGGAAATCAGTTACCGCAGTTAGTAGATGAATACTCAGCTTATAGAATACAGAATAATTTATGGCCAGTTTTAAACAATGAAATAATCTATGCTATGAATACCGACGGAAAATATTGTAGGTATATTGGTAGTCAGGAGGTGGTGTTGAATGAGCAATAAACCAGCTCTACTTTCAACTGTTCCTTTTTCTTCATTTTCCCAATGGGATGTGAAACAGTTCTTTTTTGCAAAGATACTTTCAAAATATCCCGTGGAGGAATTAGGAAAACATTTAATTCATCAAACAGAAAAAATACAACTATCTGATGAGCCTACCAAAGAATTCACCATATTAGGCGTGTCAAATAAAATCGGTATGTTTGATGGTTCTACTGAAAAAGGAAGCAAAATTAAACAAAAGTACCATGTTGTAAAAGATAATTGGTTAGCCTACAACCCATATCGAATTAATGTAGGTTCAATAGGAATAAAAACACCTAATTTGAAAGGTAGTTATATAAGTCCTGCATATGTTGTTTTTAGTTGTAAGGATACTATTCTACCTGAATATTTGTGGCTGATGATGAAAAGTGATTTCTTCAATAAGCTTATCAAGGATTCGACAACTGGTTCAGTTAGACAAACATTGCATTTTGAAAAACTAGCAGCTATAAAAGCCCCCGTTCCTAACGTGTCTGACCAACAGATAATTCTTGACGCATATCATGCTAAGCTTAATGAAGCAGAAGAAAATATCAAAATGGCTAATGATTACAGCGATGGTTTATTGCTAAGTATTCAAGCTGACGTTTCAAACTCAAAAGATGAGCCTCCGAAGACCCCAGAGGTTACAAATCTAGTACAGACCATATCATTTTCTGATATGAACAGGTGGGAAGTTGCTTACATTCTCAAGGAAGGAAAACTTGAAAAAGTGTATAAAAGCTTCAAATATCCTTCTTACGAAATATCACAATTGCAGAAAGAATCTTTGTTTGGTCTATCCTCAAAGGCTTCTTTAACACAAAAAGATGGCATGATTCCGATGTTAAGAATGCCAAACATTGTAAACGGTGAAATAGATTGTAGTCAGCTAAAATACTTACCCAAAAGTAGTGCCACAACGGCTAATGAACCAGATAAATGGTTGTTAAAAAAGGGTGATTTTCTAATCAATCGTACCAATAGCAAAGAGCTTGTTGGCAAATCTGCGATCTTCAATCTAGATGGAGATTATACTTATGCTTCTTATCTTATTAGATATAGATTTGATACAAGCCTTGTGCTCCCAGAGTATGTGAATATTCTATTTATGCTGCCATTAGTAAGGAAACAAATAGATGCTGTAAGTAGACAGACAGCAGGTCAGTGTAATATTAACAGTGATGAAATTGGTGCCATTCGCATCCCTGTTCCTTCCATTCCTATTCAGCAAGAAATAATTAAAAAATACCTTGATGCCAAAGATGGTGCTAACAATTATTACGCTAAGGCCGATGAATGTAAAACCAATGCTCTTATCAATTTTGAAAAAGAAATATTTTAATAAACGGATAAAGCCACAATCCCGGTAGCCTTACTACCAAAGATTGTGGCTTTATCTGTTCAAACTCTTGTATATCTGCCATCGCTTAGTAGTAGGTTACTACTAAGGAATATTCCCAATTTCTCCCACTATTCTGGCTTATCCGCCATGAGCCTTAGTAGTCGAAACCGTAGTATTTTCAATACTTTCCGCCATATTCTGCCCTGTGTTGCCCCAGTCTGCGAAGGTATGCATTATCATAAAACTGGAGTGCCGTGGCAGATGAATAAAACTCTAATCATAAATTTCTCCTATCATAAAAAGCCGAGAAATGCCGTGTTTTGGGGCATTTTGCCGACTTGTTTCTTCTTTAGTTTGCTTGTCAACTAAGCAAATTATAGCATAATTGAGCAAGTTGTGACTACCTGTTAGTAGTAAAATTAGTAGTAGAAGGGGAAGGGTTACTACTAAGGATTTTGCCGTTCCTTCTGCATCTGCTCAAATACTTCATCCCATTCTTTCTCGTCACGCCACTCATCATTTTCTGATATTACTGCTTTTCCGTCATCATTATACTTGGTGTTATCTGACACCATTTTATAAGATTTTTCACTGTATTGAGTCATTATCTGTTTCTCCTTTCTGTCCTAGTATGTCTTAGTTTCTAATATTTCGTGGTAATCTTGGTTTTGCTCTAAAGTTACAAATTGCGGCAGATCAGAGCAGAATTGAGCAAGTTTTTACTACTTGTTAGTGTTAGTTGTAAAGTTGGTAGTAAAAAAAGAGGGGGCTACTAACACAGTTAGAAAATGAAATCGCTTATGTAATTTCCTACAATACCTAAAACTGTTCCAATAACAACTGTTCCCACTATAAAATTTCTTTTAGAAGCATTTTTCTCCTCAATAAGTGCATTCTGCCCTATTCTAAATTCGATACACGGAAATAAATTTCTTTTAATTCGTGTAAATACTGGAAATACTACAATGATGGAACTTCCCACTATCCATATACCAGTTATCATCAATTGTATAGTCCTAGGAAAAATTATGTTTTTTATACCCGTGTATACACAAATACATATAAACACAATTGTTAGTAGCATAGGTATGATTGGCAATCTAGATAAAATTCGATAACTCAATTTAAAATTATTTAAACATAGTTCTATCTTGTTTTTAAGTAATAAATAGTCATCTCCGTTGTCAAACTGGAATCTCAATTCTGTTAACGGCTTATCTCCATTATCAAAAGATAATTTTATCTGGTTACTATTATATTCCGTTCCAAACATCACTGAAATTTCCATTTTTATTATCCGATAAGGTTTCTTATCAAAAAACTCAAAACACTCATCAACATAATCGAATACATAACTTGCATTGTTATTACACCCTACACGAATTTCCAAAACCGATTTTTCACTATATTGTTCAAATATATCTTTTAAACTTAACAGTAGTTGTTTATCAATCTTGTAGCCAACAGAATATCTATGTATTTGAAATATTTCTTCTTTCATAAGGCAACATCTCCCATTTAATACTTTTTTATATATTTTACCATTAAAATTGCTATTTTTCCACAAAAAAAACGCCCCAGCCTAAGCCAGAGCATCATCCCATTTCCATATTATACAACTTTAAACATCTTCTGCGACATCGGTTTCTCTTTCTTCTGTTCAACCTCCGCCTGTGCCTTCCTAAACTCTTCCATCCGTTTCAATTCTTCCTCAGCGTCATCGAATCCGATATGCGTGTACACATTCATTGTGACTGATATATCCGAATGCCCCATGAGGTACTGCAACGTCTTAGGATTCATTCCCGATTTTGCCATATTCGAACAATAGGTATGTCGGCATACATGATGCGTGATGTTTGGCATCTGCACCCGGTAGATGTCATTGTATCTACCAACCATATGATTGAATCGATGCTGCCAGTGCATTGCCACAAGTGGCATTCCATTATCATCATAAAATAGGAATCCACTATATCCGTCTATAGCTTTCTCCACTTTCGGTGCAGTTCTGTTCTCAAGTTCAATGTCCTTCAGCGTCAAGCCACAAAATTCTGATATTCGCATTCCCATATGAAAGAGTATGTACACAACTTCATAGTATTTAAAGTACACCACATCGTCATGCACAAACTTTAAGAGCTTTCTCATCTGGTCTTTTGTAATTGCCTCTCTTGTGACTGCGTCATTTACTAATACTCCGGCAAGCTGAAATCCAAATGGGTTCTTTACCAGAATGTCATATCCACCGCCATCTGAAAAGCTGGTCGCAACACTCCCCGGATGGTATGAATAGAACTGTAGCTTTTGCCATCATCCTACTGCAACTTGATAAGGAATAGCTTTGCATCAGAAGTTTTCACACTTCGTATCGTCTTTTTGCCAAATGCTTCCTTCACAAGTAATCTCTGCACTGTAACATATCCCTGCTTGGTGCTCTGCCATACTCCTGTTTTGGTTTTCAGATAACGATCTACCAGTTCACATACTGTCATCTGTCCGTCCACGATATTTACAAGCAAAACTAAATCTATGTTTACCTGTTTTTCCAACTCTCGAAGGGAAAGGCATGGCTTTTTGCCCTTTGGGAGTTTATCCGTAGGCTCCAATTTCCAACTGTATACAAAGTGCGGTTTTCCATCAATATGGTACTTATATTGATATTTTCCATCTGCTCTTACGCTCTCTCCCGGTCTGAGGACTCTTCTTTTGGAATCCCGCCTTGTCTGTCCTCTTCCTGCCTTTGCCATTATACCCGCCTTCTGAATATTAATTAGTACCTTTTTCTTTTGTGTATATCAAAATAGTACTACAAATGAGTTCCAATATATTTCTTTCCCTATATTTTAGTAAAAATTAAATAAAATACTGTATGTTAATTCACGAATGTGGTAAAATACCTATCACAAGGAAGATTGGAGATTATTACTATGACAATGGAAGAAAAAATAGCAAGAATTAATGAATTATATCATAAATCCAAAGAAACAGGGCTTACTGAAGAAGAAAAAGAAGAACAAGGAAGATTAAGATGGGATTATATTAACAGCATTAAGGCAGGAATCGGAGCACACCTTGATAATATGTCAATTAAGTATCCTGACGGAACCATTAAAAAGGTTAAGAAGACAAATATTATCCAAGATAAATAAGTATATGGTTGCTAAAAAAATCAGGTTTTGCAATGGCTGAAGCTGATTGCGATTTGTATATTATTTCCCCAAAATTTTCTTTGAATCTGGCTCAGCAGCAATTAAGAAAAGCGATTGAAGTAAATACCTAACATTTGATAAACTTGTATACTGATATACTGAATCATATCCGTGTAAAGGAGTTTTTTCAATATCGTAATTGCCGTCTTCAGTTAATACAAATTTAAAACCTCTGTTACTATCCATTTCAAGTCCTGTCATTGCAGTAAAGTGTTTATCCATCTCTTTGATTTCCGGATTTGGGGTATCCCCTTTTTCTAAGTTTTTTTCTCAACTTCAAGCTTTGAATTATATAATTGCTCTGCCATTTCATCAAACCATATTTTAGACTCATCTAAGTTCGGATTTAATGTTGATTTGTCAAAATCCGGGGCGAGCTTAATTAAAATCATATTCATGTAATATGGAATTCAATTCGGAGTTCAGCTTATCAATAATATGCTTTAATGTATCCTTTGGATTTTTATCAAATTCTTCTTCTGTGTAAGATATTGCAGAAATATCTTTATCAAAAATATTTTTAGGAATGTCTTTCAGATATTCAATCCTTGGTGAAAGATATCCCCATATAGCTTTAAGCTGCTTTTCTTTTTTTAACACTCCCTCTTTATATGCAAAAAATTTAATAATATGCATTAAATTTTCTTTGTATTCTTCTTTACATTTCTGTATCTTTTTTTCCTTTGACATTATCGGGAATCTCTACCCTTTTCGGTCGATTTCCACTATTTGGGTAGAGATTTGTGACCGGTGGCTCTTGGAATCTCTACCCTTTTCGGCCGATTTCCGCTATTTGGGTAGAGATTTCCAACCGGCGGCATCGGGATTCTCTACCTTTTTCCCGGGTTTTCCTCCTTTTGGGTAGAGATTTCCAAACGGCGGCTCTGGGATTCTATACCCTTTTCGCCTGTTTTCCGCCTTTTGGGTAGAGATTTCCAAACGGCGGCTACAGGAATCTCTACCTTTTTCCCGGGTTTTCCG
>OLGZ01000698.1_pt1 | contig 24525 bp, 14 predicted proteins | sample 1605981 | NCBI WGS metagenome assembly OLGZ01 (sample SAMN03283291) | human gut metagenome | biome: human-associated habitat; material: feces | host: Homo sapiens | place: Peru | collected 2012 | reverse complement strand
AGCAGCACGCCGGTCTGAACCTTACTACCAGTATTGGTAAGAAGCCCGTCGGTGACAGCGCTACCCGCAACATCTGCACCCGCGCCATGATTGGCATGAACTGCTACGAACTGCTGCGCAAAAACAACCGTGGCAGTCTGAAAGAGGTGCTGAACCTCATTTTGGCAGAACGTACCGGTGCAACGCACATCAAGTACAGCCACGAGAAAATCCGGGCTGTCCATTCCGGTCGCTATGCAGTCATTGGCAATGATGAGCTGCTGCGCATTATGGATGAGTACATGGAAGCCAACTGGCCTGACCGCGAGTTCATCAGCGGCTATGTGTCTCACGAACTGATGCAGGTTGTCATCAACCTTGGTGCTTACAAGCAGCAGTTCTTCCGCAAACTGCCTCCTGAGCTCTGCCGTGGCTACGACCCGGCTGTTGTGATGGTCAGTTCCGATGTGGCTGAGTCTGCGGTTCGCCTGATTCCCGCCTTCAACATGGGCGGTGTCATTGCTCCGATGGCGAAGGAAGTTGTCATTCCTCATATCGGTGAGGATATCAAGGGTCGTGTCACCAATGCGTTTACTGCGCTGTTGGCCTACTTTGATGACGCTGCTATTGACATCAGCAAGCTGCAGGGCATTCAGGTCGTGAACAGCAAGGCTGCCTTGGTCCGTGTCTTCACGAAGTACGGTATGCCGAAGGATGAGTCTCGTGAAGCACTTGTTGCTTTCGATTCTGTCTATGGCAACGCTCCCGTCACGGCAATGGACATCTATTTGGCTGTCTGCGATACGTATGGTGCGGTTGTCCGCAACCATACGCAGGATGCCAAGAAGATTTTCGCGGCTGCTGATTGTGTTGCCCGTACTGCCCGCACTCGTTGGAGTGATGTCGATATGCCCGGCAAGGAGGACCTGTGATGCTGAAACCGAAAAATGTGTTTATTCTGCTGGCTGTTGCCGTTCTCCTGTACGGCTTGAGCCGCTGATATAGAAAGGAGTAACAAGCGATGGCTAGTTATGATGGCACCAACAAATCGAGCGCCGGTGGCGCTCAGCATCTCCCGTACTGGGAAATCAAAACGGAGTATACTAAGAACCTCTACAATGAGGCAATGGGTATGGCTTCGCAGGAAGCAGTTGAGTTCTGCAACCCCGACGGTTACAACGGTCCCGACATCGAGGTCGATGCAAGTACCTTGACGAGTGACCAGTGGCAGGCTCGCCGCGCCAACCACTTGGGTGGTTCTGACATTTCCGCTATCTTCGGCGAAAACCATTTCAAGACGAATCTTGATTTGTACTACGCGAAGACCGGAAAGCAGCCGCTTGTCCCGGAAGAGGAAACGGCTCAGTCTCGGCTAAACAAGATTTGGGGACATATCTCGGAAGAGTATGTGGATGCATGGCTGTCGGAACGGTATCCGTACAATGACATCATCACCGATACCAATATCTATGCGATGCCCGGAAAACCGTACATCACGGCCAACATTGACCGTATGATGCGCAAGCCTGACGGCTCGTACTGCTTGGTGGAAATCAAGACTACCAGTACGTTCAACCGGAGTGAGTGGGAGAATGGCAACATTCCTATCCCGTACATCTATCAGGTCCGTACCTACATGGCGATTCTTGGTGTTTGGGAATGCGTTGTGGTCTGCATGTTTGACCGTGATACGCTTATCGCAAACACCATCAAGCGTGACCTTGATGAGGAAATGCGTATCATTCAGGGGTGCGATGAGTTTTGGATGAATCATGTGATTCCTCACATCCCGCCGGAGCCGATTGGTGCGCCCGAAGCTACGCTGAAAACCATCCACAAGTACGCAGGAGATGCTGACAAGAAAGCTCCCTCTGTTGCACTTGGCGCTGATTTTGCCGAACTGTGCGAAAAGTACAGCGAGAAGAAAGCACAGCGCGATGCTGCAAAGCGTACCTTCGATAAGCTGGATGAAGAGTGCAAGGACATGATTGTGCCGTTTGCTGCAGCAATGGGCAAGAGCGTTTTGGCTGAGACGGTCGGCACGGATGGTACGCGGTGGCTGCTCAAGTATTCGCCGCGCATGAGCCGTGCCAGTGTGGATATGCAGAAATTGGAGGCGCTTTATCCGAAAGCGTACAATGACTGCTTTATTCCGCAAAAGGAATCCAGTCGCGTTTTCACGCTAAAGGCGGCAAAATCGTAATATCTAAAAACTACAAAAAAATTTTGTTTAGGTGTTGACGCTGTGTGCGAATCGCTTATAATCAAATGTAGTTAATAGATATCATCTCACTCCTGCATTTACGTCTTACAACAATGTAAGTCGTCCTCCGGAACCAATCCGGTCGTTGTAGGTTCTCTAACATTCATAAACTGCCGAAGAGCGGACTTCCTGAATCATCAGGGAGCCCGCTCTTTTTGTTTGCAGACTTTCCAGCGCTTGTTTCCTCCGGCGCTGTTTTTATATAGTACGAACATCAACACCGATGTACAGAAGGTCTATATGGCACTTCTCATCTACAAATCTCATTGCACTCCCTACTTTTTTCATTTCACCACCATTAAACTTTCAACAAACAAGGAGCGTGTATTTACCATGAATACTACTATGGAAAACATCGAAATGATTCGCAATGCCCTTAACCCCTGCATAACGCTGGAAGCAGACGACCTCGTGTATGTCAGCCTCCGGAACAACATTATCAGCTTGTTTGACAAGCCGGATGATGTCCCGACTCACAGGGTTCGTTTCGCTCGCTTTGCGGAGGAGATTGCCTCCCAGAGCTACGAGAACGGGGATGAGCTGCCGGTCTTCGAAGAAATCGAGGATGGCGTGTACGAGTGGCGCGAGGTTTCGCCCGCTTGGCACGACATTGATACTGGTGTGACAGATGGCTTCCGCCATTTCACTCGCCCGTGTCCCCAACGTCGTTCCCACCGTCGGTAACTTGCTTCTGTATAGCTTCATTTTTCAAGCGACTCGCGAGGCTTGAGTACATGATTTGCTATGCAGGAACTTGCGAACCCAAGGAGTCACAGCACTGGATGTGAAAGTCATATCCATTATAAGTCTCAGTTGGCCTTGGAATCCGTCCTTGGTCACCTTGCTCAGAACTAAGGAGGTTCAAAATGAGTAAGATTAAGTCTGCCGTCCGCAAAGCTGCCTACATATTTATCGGTACTTTCATGGCCGCTAATTTGGCTGTGAAGGTACTGATGGTTGTGGCGACTATCGCTGCGATTGCTCTGTTGAGCGTCATCCTGCGTCCGCTGCTTGCTGCCGCGCTGAACGTTGCTTCCAACGTGTTCGGCCTTTGGCTGGGGTGGAAACTCATCAGCCACTTAAAGCGTTCTCGTAGCACTTACGAGCAACGTGTCGGCTCGCGAAAAGAGGACCGCAGGGATAAGCGATAAGTTATCCTAATAAAAAGCTCGCCCCTAACAGGGTGGGCTTTTTATTTTTGTCATTTTTTTGGATGCAATAGTCCTTTTAGTAGAGTTGTTCCAGAAAACAAAACAACTTTTCTATTGTGTGTTCGTGCGAGATGCGTACAATGAAATATGTAGCATGGATACCAGTTATCTTAACCATTCACAATTCCTGCCGTTCGGTTGCTACACCGAGCGGCTTTTGTAATAAGGAGAATTTTTATGAAAAATGAACGAAGTATTCCTTTCAATCAGAGCTGGTGCAGCCTTGTAGCTACTGACGTGTGCAGAAATCCAGCCCCGAAGAAAAGATTCCTTGACGAATACGAAAGCAGTCTGTGCTATCGTAAAAGCGCCAAAGAAATCATCCAGAAAGGTCTTTTCCTTGACATTGTAAATGTCCAAGCACAAAAGCGTGTTGAAGCCGTGAAGGTCGCGGCAGTCGTGTATTTCCTGATGTTTGGAAATCAGACACCTGCATACACAAAACTGTTGTCGCTGTTTGGCAGAGAATATGCACGTATGACTGATGCTGTGAGTGCTGTTTACAAGGATACGCTCGGCAGAAATTGCCTGTCCAAATATTTCACAACAAACTCTGACCAAGATGGTCAGGGAGAAATGGCAATTTTCATCATCTATCTGCTGGCAAGTCCTGAAAGCAAGCTTCTCCAAAACCAAGCAAGATATGAACTTCTCTTCACAACATTTGAAAAAGATGCAAATGCTGAAACAGCGGCGACCGAGCAGGATACAATCCTCCAAAAATATGGTGTTCCGTTGCAAAGAAATCTTTTTGACTATACCCGTGAGGCATTGATTGCCACCAAAAAGACGGATATCAGTGTAAAAGACATCAACGGTGATGTGAACGCTCGGAACTGGTTCGATTATGAATCCTATGGCTTCTCCTGCCGCTATGACACCTTGCTTTCTATGGCACTTCACGATGCCGGTGTTTCTGAGCAACCTGCTCTGGAACGAACCATTACAAAGCAAAAATTCACGGATGCTCAGAAAGCTGCAGCGAAAAGTGTCTACTTCACGAAGCTGGATGAAGAACATCACAATATTGACGGCGGCGATTTCTTTGCAATGATTGACGATGAAATCATTGAGATGAATGAAGACGGTACTATCGTTGCAGAAGAAGGCGCTGCCGTTCCTACACTTGCGTTAATCAATCTTTACAACATGTTGCTTCCTATGTATCTTGCCGTACGCAATCTTGGTGAGGCATATAGTGAAGAAGTGAAAGCTACGCTTTCTAACGAACTGTTTGGCAATGGAGACCGCAACTCAAATGAAGAGGCTCTTGTCAAACGCATCGAGCAGCTCGAAAAGCAGCTTGCCGGTGCAAAAGAAAACGAAGAACGAGCAGTAAACGCCGCCAATACAGCAGAGCAAAAGCTTGCTCAGAGCAAAAAGCGTGAGAATGCGCTCTCTGTGAAACTGGAAGCTGCATATGATGAAATCGACGAACTGATGGCTCGCATCCCGGAAGAACCCGATAGGGAAGGGGAGGACGAACAGGAAATCGAGGAAATCATTGAACCGGCTTCTGAAACAGAAACTGTAGACTACGCTGCCGTTCTGGACAAGTTGATGATGGAACATTCCGTGGTTATCGTCGGGGGCAATCAGAACCTGATGAAGAAGTTCCAAGTTGCTCATCCGAATGCCTCTCTCGTAGATAAAGACATGATTGCAGCCTGTGACCAGCAGGTGCGTAATGCAGATGCCGTGATGTTCAAGGTTGACTCGATGTCCCACGCCCTTTACGGAAAGTGCAAAGCCATTTGCCACAAGTACGATATTCCATTCTGCTACCTGCCGAATGTGGCTTCTATTCAGCGAATGGAACAGAGTATGTGTGAGCAGTTGACTGACATTTTGGCTTGACGCAATGTGCGACCTGCGTACAATAAATCATGTACGATAGATACCATTGCTTGACGGTGTTTAAAAGTTAGGTTCAAACACATAAAGCTGAAACGTACAATTTTTACAATCTGCAGAAAAGGCAGCTATCCTTATTTGGGTGGCTGCCTTTTTTATTAGAAAAGGAGCGAAAGCTATGAGTGAATATATCCGAAACAACCTAGTGATGCGTTCTATTGAGGAGCGACGCAAGCAAGACGAGGAAGTAGCTCTACGAGCAGAAGACCTCAAGCTTGTAAAGCCTCTTGTTGGGACACTCAAAGATGAAACGGAGTTGGAAGTTACTCTGCAGCAAATCATCTACAATCTGTGCGATAATGTGAAAAGTTATAACCGTGAAATGCGCTCTTGCATGGCAAAACTGCGCGAAAGCGGTCCCGGTTATTTCTTTATTCTCACAAAAGAAAATGCTGTATGGGTATCTTCTCCATCCAATGTGGTCACACCGAACACGGACGCATTTAGTGTTTGGAGCTACTACAAATTTAGCAGCGATGTGAATGCATATCTTATGCTGGTCACCGACACCGAAAAAATGGAAGGAAATATCAGGCGACTTGATTATCCCCGTTGTATGGAGGTGTTGAGTAACTGATAACAAAGGAGCAAAAATGGGGACAATTATCAAGAGGTGCAGCGTCAGTAAAATACTGCACATAAAAGAGAGCAATGCCGGTGCGTTTACGGTATGCTTTTTTACTTCTAATTTGAAAGGGCAGGCGCAATCGTTTCCGGAGAATATCCAGACATATGGTGCAACTGCCTATTTCAAAGTGTCTTCCCAACATCTTCCCGCAAAACTCCTTGAGAAGATGTCTTTTGACCTTGAAGGTCATTGGGAAAAAGACAAGTATGGCAAAACGCAAAATGAGCAAGTCTTTGTTGCCGAAAAAGCCTCCGAATCCCTGCCGGAAACTCACGGTGAAATCGTGAAGTTTCTCGTAAAGAATTGCAAAGGCGTAGGCAAGGTGATGGCTGAAGCTGTCGCTGCCAGTTTCGGCGAAAGCACACTCGACATCTGCGCACACAAGCCTCGTCGCCTGTTGGGAATTCCGAAGATGACAGAGACATTGCTTGGCAATATCAATTATGCCTGTGTATCTGCATTGGTTCGCAGCGATGTCCAGATATTGCTGAAAAATGCTGATGTAGGTGTGGAGGCTATCAACAAGCTGGTCGAGGCATACGGTGACGAGGCAACGAACATTCTGAAAAGCGAACCTTATAGGCCTGTTGACTTGCTTGGCTTTCTAACGACTGACAAGATTGCCGTGTCTCTTGGCGAAGCACCGGACTCAGAGCGTCGTCTTCGAGCGGCTACGAAAGAAGCCCAGAAGAGAGCTTGCAGTAAGACAGGTAATATGTGCGCCGAGTTGAGTGCCATGCTGACACAGATGCGAGAATTGACACCGGATGTGGATGAAACCAAGTTGACGGAAGCAGTTGACAAGGCATCGGCAGCATTTAATGTTGTCAAGCAGGGGCAGTATTACTACAACAAGAACGACTTCATCACAGAGCGTGATATGGCAAGTAAAATTGCCGAGTTTACCAATGAAAAGCCTACAAAGGAGAAAGAAATTGAGAAAGCATTCCTTGAATGGCAAAAAGAAAATGCGATGATTCTTTCTCCGAAACAGGCAGAAGCTGTTCGAAATCTTCGGTATCGCATCTCTATCGTTACCGGCGGTCCCGGCACAGGTAAAACAACCTGTCTGCGTGCCATTATGGATGTGTATCATAAGGTCTGGCCGAGTGAACATATCCTATTGATGGCTCCTACTGGACTGGCGGCAAAACGCATGGCAGAGAGTACCGGCATGAATTCGGCAACTATCCACAAAGCATGCGGTCTGGTCCCGGCAGACAACCCCAGCGGATTTGCTGCACAAGGAGAGTGTCGTATCTGTGGTTTCGTTGGCATCGATGAGATGAGTATGGTAGGTGAGCATCTGTTTGCTTTCGCAGTTGATGCGATTGTAAACAGCCCCTCTACTCGCATTGTCTTGCTTGGTGATACTGACCAGTTGGCTCCCGTCACGCGTGGAGATGTTCTACGTGACCTTATCCAGTGTGGTGTGGTTAAGACGGTCCGTCTTGATGTAAACTACCGTCAAGGCAGTACATCTACTATCACAGATGCATCTATCAAGATTCGTGAAAACCGGGCATATTCCGGGGCAACTCGCAACTTGAAGTTTGATGATGAATTCGACTTTATTTCTGTAACAGACCCTGATAAGAAGACAGAAGCTGATGAAATCATGAAACGGGTTGTAGAGGAGTATAAAAAGGGTGTAATCAAATATGGTATCAAAGGGACAATTGTTTTGACACCAACGCACTTTGACCGAGGTACACCTACTGGATACCTTTGTAAAAATCGTGTGAATACTGCTATTCAAGCAGAAATCAATCCGAAGATTGCCGGTAAAAGTTTCGTTGAAGTAAATCATCAAACCTTTATGAAGGGAGACAGAATTATTCAGCGGAGAAATACGGATGAAGTAATCAATGGTGACCTTGGCACAATTGTTTCTATCGTAAAAGAAGGAAATGACTTATGCGTAGGCATTATCTTTGATTCAAAAGATGAGGTGACTGAGTATGATGCAAATGATATGAAGGATGTCGAACTGGCCTATGCCATCACAGTACATAGTTCGCAAGGCTGCGAATTTCCGTGCTGTATTTTCCCAGTCAGTTCAACATATGGGCCAATGTTGACCAGACCCTTATATTATACAGGGATTACTCGTGCTAAGAAAAACCTTGTATTGATTGGCGACGAGGAAGCGCTGAAAAAAGCTTTGCGCACGAATCGCGTTCAAGGGAGAAAGTCTCTTCTTGGTCCACGAATTATCAAGCGTGTAAAAGCTGCTGAATGAAGTTTTGGTGGGGTTCTCTTTTTTGGAGAACCCCATTTTTTATTTGTACGAATTAACGATGAAATAAACGAAAGTAATTCTGTTGTCTAAAGGTGCGAAGTGCAGATAATGAATATTGTAGAGTTAATAGGTTGAAAGGTCAAAAGGCTGCATCCTGTTGATTCTATACGAAATATAGCTATATTTTGAAGAAAGGAGGAGAGTGACATGTGCAATAACGATTTGCAGAACCGCAATCCGATGCGGAAGATGCAGATGGCTCTCGGAACTGCTTGCGCAATGGGCAGTGCTGCACTGATGAGCACTTCGTTTGCTTTCGCTGATGTCAACACTGCCATCAACAAGGTGTTCAATGTTGGCAACACTATTACGAATGCTATCTCTGCGGGCCTGACCAGCATCGTCGTTCCTATCGGCGTGGCCGTCTTCCTGTACTTCTTGGTTCGCATGCTTCTGGCGAGCGACCCCAAAGATGTTCAGATGTACAAAAAGCGCTTGATTACGACTGCTATCATCATCATCGTTGCGGCGGCGGTTCCCGGTCTGATGAAGGTCTTCAACGACATCGGCTCTCAGGTGAACACCGAGCTGAACACCTAAGCAACAACAGCATAAGTTTTTGGCTCGAAGGACCCACCCGACAATTTCGGGCGGGTCCTTTCTTTTGAAAGAAGGTGGACACAATAAATACTCTTGAAAGACAACGCAAAAGCAAACGAACAGTAAAAAGAATGTGCATAGCGGTAGCGTTGGCGTGCGCATTGTCCACAGGATTAGCTTTTGCAGGAGCAACGGATATCTTTTCTCTTTTCTTCGGACTTATTATTCAAATTGTTGCATGGGCAGCACTCTCTTTCGCTGACTCCGTAATGGGACCGCTGTTTAAGCTTACTACACTTACGACGGACGAAATTATAAAATATATTCCTGGCTTTGGCGAATCGGATACAATTGGGAACTTCTTTTCTCAAGCAATAGGAACAATCGCATATACAATCGCAGGTGTGTTGATTTGTTGCCGAGTTGTTACATACCTTATATCAATGGCTAACGGAGAAAAAGTTGAAAGTGTTACAAAACTTATTTGGAACGCTGCGGTTGGTATTGTTGCAACGATTGCAGGCAAACATTTTCTAACCCTGATTTTTGATGAAATCATTACGCCTCTTTCATCTGCTTTAGCAGAAGGTATAGATGGTGACATGTCTGTTAAATATTTTCAAAATCTTGGAAAGGACATGATTGGGTTATCATCAGAGGTTGTACCGTTTGACATTAGCAACATACCATTACTGCTGCTCGTTTTCTTTGTTTCATTCCTTATATGGTGGAACATGGTAAAACTTGTTCTCGAATGCGCACAACGATACATTATTTGTATTTTTACAATTCAACTTTCGCCTTTAGCGTTTGCAACAGCTTCAAGTGAAACGACGAGAGAAAGTGCTCGAAACTGGTTGGATATGTTCTGGTCTCAATGTGTACTACTTATACTAAATATATGGGTAGTAGGAGTTGGTAGAACAGCTCTTGGAAATATAGTCGCTTTTGCTTCGGGCGATAATATAGCAATTTGGGGATTTGCGACATACGCATATCTCAAAATGGCACAGCAATTAGACGACATGATGGCAAAAGCCGGGTTTAAGGTAACCAGAATGAATGGCATAGACCCGGTAAGCGAAGCAGCAGGTCTGTTTAATAATGTTAAAGGTATTTATCACGATTTAACATCCATGGGACAATTAGTATCCAGCAAAGCAAGAGAAGCGTACAGTGCAGCAAGTGACATGTTTGGGACTGGATATGAGCCGCCGTTAAGTACAGAAGGAGTCATCCCTCCAAGTACGGGCGAGCAAGGTGCATTACCTGGAGTGACTGACCAAGAGCAGTATCCTGAAAACATAAAAGCTGAACAAAAGATTCTTGGAATAACGGATGACAATTACAAAGAAGAACTGAAACACGGTAGACTTTTGGACTCGATAGATACGGAAGAAAATAATAAAGCAGCAAAAGATTTCTTGCAAAAAGAAGGGCTTGTTGACCAAAATGCAGAAATTGAAGGGCTGAGAATTGATACAAAAACAGGTGCTCGTATTGGCACTGCAATAACAAAAGATGATACAGGTAAAGTCATCCGTAAACAAGATTTCAAGATTAGTAACGATGGTACTGGAGCCAAAGGCAGCGTTTCGTATGACGCTGAACTTGGAAAAGGTGGTGCCACGATTACCAAGCAAGACAAAGGCCATGAGTACAAATATAACATGGCAAAAATCAAAAAAGATGGAAAAGATATATGGCGTGCTTCTTTGTTAAGTGTTGACGGTCAAATGATGTCGGATATTGCGCCTGATTCAGCCTTTAGTAGTGACTTTACTATTCCCGATAAAAAGCTTAAAGAAGTGGGTGCAAACGGAGAGGAAGCGCTTGCTGTCGACGAGTTCACAAAAGAAAGAGGCAAGTCTGACGAAAAGAAATGGCGGTATGACGAAAATCTTAATAAAGCAGCAGAGCCAGCACTTGCCAAATTTAATAAGAGTCAAGAAGCAAGAGCTGCGTTCAGCACGGAAACCGATGCCGAACGGTTGGCAAACCTGCAGAATGGTGAATCTAAAACCGACACAGTTGCATATAAAGCAGCAATGGAAGACTACCTTAAAGAAAACGGATACATGAGTGATGAAGATAAACTCGTCAATTCTCATGTTAACAAAGAAACTGGCGCTATGATGGGAACCATTGTTAACCCTGATGGTGAATCTCGAGACATTAAGGTTTCCAATAGTGGCACTGGAATTAAAGCAGAAGAAGCAGAAAACTTCGTCAAAAAAGCAAATAACCCGAATATGGTTGCCCAAGTTGGAAGAGACGGTAAAACTTTCAATGTTTCCAAGGGCGAAAGCTTTACTGCCGAAGATGGCAAACAGCTAAGAAAACTGGAAGTAAGTCGTGCGGATGGAGATGGCTCTCAAACGGCAACGCTGGTTGTTCCGGAAGATAATTTCCAAAACAATCCGATGCAAACAATTTCGCGCGCATTTGATAACAAACAAGACAAAATTGATGACCTTAATAATAGGACTGAAGACGCTTTGCTTGGTGAAAGGGCTACACAATATCTGCGAGGACTCGGCTTGGCAGATGAAAATTCTACCCTTGAAAACACTCACCATGCCGATACAGAAAAAGGTTTTGGTTTTACTGGAACCTTAACAAAACGGGATGAAAATGGTAGTGTGTTGTCTCAAAAAGACATTTCTGCTACACATGGCGAAAACGGTCTGGAAATAGGAACTCCTGAGAATGGCTATTCTTATGAGAGGACATCTGAAACAGAAGCAAAGTTGAAAGCAAATGGAAAAGACTATTCGCTTAAACTTGCAGGTGAAGATAAATTTGGGAATGCATTGGTAACGGTTGGAAGCTCCAGTGCAGATGGCGTTGGAACCGAAACTCTCACAATTGCAAAGAGCAAGGTTGATGAAGCCGGTGGCGATGCGATGGCAGTAACTGCAAACGCAATCAAGTCCGGAACCCTTAACGCAAAACAACAAGCAAAAATGGATAGCTTGAATCAGTCGATTGATAGTAAAATCGACGAAACAAAGCAAGCCAGAAGAATTCGAAACGATGGCTTGGCTGCTACCTTTGAAGGCATGGGACTTGACACAGCAGCCGCAAGGATTCGAGAAGAAAGCCCGGATAATAATGCAGGACCTAAACCACAAGGAGAAGTAGACAATATTGTTGCCAACGAATTGCGAAGTGCTGGCGTTCTTGCAGATGGTTCTCAAGTAAGCAGTGCTCATTCTGAAGGTGGTCACCTTGTATACGATGAATCGTATCAAGATGGTAACGGCACTAAGCATATGCGCAGAATGTCTGCTGCAAAGAACGAAACAACAGGCAAAGTTGAAGCAATGCCTATGCCGGAAGCATCTCATATTAGCGCTGATGGCACACAAGGCAGCTTGACAACTACTCACGGCGACAACTCTGCCACGACTGGTACATCCTACAATATTAACTATGCCGGAACTCATGAAGATGAAAGCGGCAACATGGTTCATGACTTTAATGTTGAAAGACCCAACAATCCCGGAAAAGCGGCAAGTGTTTCTTTGAGCGACAAAGAAGTGCAAGCTGCTGGTGGAAGCCCGATGCAAGCTGCCATGAAGGCTGTTGAAGGAAAGAAGTTTGCGGATAAGGCATCTGCAATGAACTTCAAACAGATGAATCAAGAAGCTGATGAACTGGTTGCCACGTCTGACGATATGTGTCGGTATTTTAACGGTCATGGTATTCCTTGCCCGCAGGAAGGTGCTGTTGCAGGTACAGAAAATGCGGCTTTGAGTCAAAACGCATGGGATGAAGCACTTACAAACCATCTCCATGAAACAGGAGCACTCGCGCCAGAAACGCGAGCAGAAGGTGCTCATCTTGTTAATGGTCAACTTGAATATAGTGCAGTTAACCGTGACGACAATGGACAAATTCAAGCAGAAAAGTCTCAAGCAATTGGTGAAGATGGGAATGTAGTTGATACTGGATACTCTATGCAAATGAATCCCGATGGAGAATCTGCTACTGTGTCCATTGGAGATAATGCTTATACTATTGCAGCACAGCAGGGTGAAGGTGGAGAAATCGGCTTCACGGTTGGTTGCGATACATATGAAGGAACCTCTATTGAGGGCGTTCATAGCGACTTGGCAGTGCCTCAAAGCGTATTGGATGGTGAGCAAGGACAAGCGGATGGAATGTTCGCTGCGGCTGCTCGCACATTTGCAACAGATGAGAATGCAGACAAACAAAGTCTTGACCAAAAAGCTGTAAGCGAAATCCAGCATCAGCAACATATTGAAGACGCAATGAATCACTTCGATATGTCTGATGAAGAACGTGCGGCTGATAACCAAGACGAAAGCGGAAACTTCTCTTACAATCGAGCTGAAACACTGGATGCATACAAGGACTATATGTTGGCCCATCAGGAAAATTTCCCTGAACAGGCTGTACAAATCCTTAAAAATGGCGGATGTGTAAAAGCACTTGAGCCGGATGCAAAAGGACACTTACAAGCAAAACTTGAATCCGTTGGTTCTGGTGACGAATTTACATGTAGTGCCTATGCATTTACAGCACATAGCGTAGATGGTGCATTGCACGGCGGTGCCGCAACTAGCGATTACTCTATTTCAACAACTGGTCAAGAACAAGGAACAGTTGTAATCAAAAATGTTGGCAAGGAAACTCCGGCCGGAACATTCCGTTTGTTGCGCACAGGAATCGGCGAAGACGGAAAGACAAATTGGGAAATCAAACAAACTCGCAATGCAAAGGGCGAGAAGCTGGAAAAACCGATTGTAAAAACAGTTACAATGCCTTCGTTCAACGATAAACCTGTAAACGCTAATGATATCGGTCGCTATCTTGCCAACAGTGACTGTACAGAATTCAAACGCTTTATGACTCAAAAACAAGTGCGCATATCGCCACAACAACCTTCAAACGATAACCCTCGTACGGGGGGGAGAGCACAGCGCCAAAATTTTGGGCGCGATTACAGAAAAAACAATAAATAGCACATAAAAAATGACCATTGAAGCTGAAATATGCCTCAATGGTTGTTCTGCAACGGTTATCGCCTCCACGTGGCGCAGAACGGGAATGCACATTATGTGCAGCAAAGAATAGCCAAATATATTTATAAAGGAAGGATGGGAAAATGGCTAGAATAAATGGAAGCGGTTCATCTAGTAGTATCGGGAACCAAGCCGAAAGCGATGCTAAGAATGCTGCAAAAGCTGCGGCGGCAGGAGCTAAAGCCGTCAAAGAGGGCGTAACAGACGCAAAAGCTATTGCACAAGCAGCAGCGGAACTTGCAAGTGGAAATGTTGTCGGTGCTGCAAAAACAGCAGTAACGCATCCCAAAACTGTGCTCAAAGTGATAGCTCTCTTACTGGTTTTAGCTTTGATGCCTCTGATTGTCTTTTTTGCGGCAGTAACGTTTATTGTTGCATTACCCGGTAGCATTGTTGAATCTGCGCAAGCAGCAATTGGAAAAACAGTTGATGATGTAACGCTTGGGTGGGAAGATTTCAAAGCACAGCTATCAAATGGCATAGATGATTTTTTGACCTTTCTTACAACGGGCACATGGGGTACGTCTTCCCAAGAGTATAAAGATGATATTGCAACAGCAGAAGATGACAATTTTGCGGCATATACGGGTACATCAAATGTTATGGTTGGTGTGCTTAATAACTATTTTCGAGATGAATATGAAAAATATAGTGATAAAGCTATAAGTGTTGCAAATGAAACAGTCGAAGAATATAAACAGAAAGCTATTAGTGAGGATGTTTCTCCAGAATATATTAGAACAACTGTTGACAAAGAAATATATGACGGAAAAAACTACTTGAACTGGACATTTTATATAATGGCAAGCGAAAGTTGCCAATCAAGAAATGAATCCGGAATTCAACTTCATGTAAGCAAAATGGTTGATGCAGCAAAAAAACTAAAAAAGTCTAATATTTGGAGAGTTGCTGTAACTCCTACTTATGGCACAAGATGGGTAACTCGTGTTTGGTATACACCGGAAGAAGAAACACATACAGAGGATGTATTAGATGAAAACGGAAATCCTGTGTACGATGAGAATGGAAACAAAAAAACAACAACAGTTACAACGACAACACAAGTGAAACATTCAGAACAAGTAAAATACGCAGATATTAACGTAAAATACAAATGTGTACCTAAAGATGGAGCAAGAAGGTATATCCTTGACTATTTTCATGTAAGTAACGAAAAAGAAAACGATTCTGATATGTCTGACGAAGATATTGTAGATGAGCAAGTTGCACAATTGCGTAAGATGTATAATGCGAAAGACGCAGCATTTTCAGATTCTTCGGATTTGGAAATTGGTGCAGATGTTAATATAGGGAATTTTGTCGTAGGGTCGGACTTTCAAGAAAAAATGAAAGAATTTTATGCAACACATTCAGATGATGAATTATTTGATGCTCCGAATCCAATACAGGGGCCTTGGGAAAATTGGACAGTTAAGCCTAACTTAACATCCGCTTTAGGCGACCAGCGCCCGGACGGTCCACATAACGGAACCGATACAACATTAAAAATAAATGGTATAAAACAGCATCATGTTGAATTGATAGCCGGTTCTAAATGTATAGTTGTTGATGCCAAAATGAATGCCGGTGCGCGAGGTAATTATATTTTTGTATACTATGGTCAAGGAAGCGACGGCTATGGACGTTTTGTACTTTACCAGCATTTATCACCAGATGGTATAGCAAATATCGGCGATGAAATTCAGGCTAATGGACATATTGCATTTACAGGGTACAGTGGTTCTTGTGTCCCGGCAGGACCAAACGGAGAACATCTGCATCTCGAAATGTACTTATATAATAGAGAAGGAGACTCGCAGAAAATTGCACCTGAAGGCGGAGCTATGACAAAATGATATAAAGGAGGTGAAGCCCCACCCTTTTAGGAGGGGGCTTTTTATGAATGCCAAACTAAAGAAAACGGTGACTATAGGAGCAGCAACTATTCTATGTTGTATTTTTACTGGATGCAAAGGGGAAAAGGCTATATCGAGCGCTAACCAACTTCAAAAAACAGAAACACATGAAACGAGCGATGTGAAGCTACCAGAGCATACCATTACAGGTGATATTGCAAATGAAAATACAAGCACAAAGAATAGCTTTATTGAACTTACAAAAATCATTGCAAAAGAACCAAACAATACTGATAAAAACGGATATAAAGAATATATAAGACCAGATGGAATACCAAACTATGAATTATATAAAGAAAGTATACAAGCAGAAAATCTTGTCCCATTTGGAAACGAAAATAGCGAAAATTATACATTAAATACTGGACATACTATCTATGTAAGAGAACTTGAAAGCAGTGAAATCACAGATGAAGAAAGTGGCACACCGGTAAATACATCTTCTACCACAGAAAGTGATGACAATGAAATTTTAGAAGAAGCAAACACTGATAATTTGCAAAAATGTATTGTATCTGGTGAAGAAGTATATGACATAGATAATTACACATATGAAATAAAATATCCAAATTCATTTGCACAGCTTCGCAAAGAGGAAAGTTGTGAACGAATTTACATTTACAATTCAAAAGAAGACTATGACCAAGCCATAAAAAATAGAGATGATGGACAGGCAATTCTTAATGGAGAAAAAGAACCATACGCGAATTGCGTTATTCTAAACGGCTCGCTTGTTCCCAATTTGAAGTATAGCGTGAATGATGATGGGCGGCTATGTGTTTCCCTTCGCTCATTAGCAACAGCTTATGATGCGAATACAAATTATGATGAAGATGCACACTTACTTACAGTCCCTATAACATATGGACATTATATACTTATCCCGTCAAAAAATGCGCTACCTAATATTAGTGATTATTTTAATATCGATAATAAAAATAACACGTTTAAGTATCCTAGTATTGCATTTGCACCATTTTGGAGCGATACATTTACCTTAGCTACAACCGATGATGTCGTCATGCCGGTCGAAGATATTTCTCGTATCCTTGGTTGGGATTTCTGGTATGGCGACAACGTGCTGAAAGTTGTCACAGACGAACTAGATGATACAAACCCGGACAACTTCATTTTGGAAGAAAAGCAAGCCACTACAATTTACTATGAATTAGACGAGCTGGATGGCTATGATGAAAGTGAAAGCGAGGTGGACGCACAATGACAAAATGGAATGAGCTGAAGGTGAAATTCCTTATGTTGTCACAAGGAGAAAAACTCATTTTGCTGTTTTTGTTCTCCTTTGTGGTTGCATTGTTTCCGGCTGGATTCTTTGCGGCGTTTATGACTGGACATTGGGAGACAAACTTCTTTTACAGAGTTTGGTTGTGCCTTTCTACAGGATACGGGATTGCATCAACGCTCGTATTTGCCGCAACAATAACGCTCATCATTGCATTACTTGCTAAAAAGAACATGGACCTCAATGGAGCAAAAGAGGTTGATGACCGTGGAATGATTACCTCGAATGCGGGTACATATGGAACGGCAGAATGGATGTCTGAAGAAGAAGCCAAGAATGTTTACGAGGTTGGTCCTGTTGAAGATGTGACGGGAACAATTCTTGGTCAGTTTACTACAGACGGCGAAGAGGTTATTGCCTTGCCGTATGAACCGACCGGAAACCGAAACCTTATTCTTATCGGACCTCCGGGCTCTGGTAAGTCGTTCGGTTATGTTCGTACTGCCGTATTTCAATCCATTATTCGTGGTGAGTCAGTGGTTGTTACAGACCCCAAAGGCGAAATCCACAATGATATGCGAAAATTGCTGGAAGCAAATGGATATAAGGTCAAGGTTTTCAACTTGATTAACCTCGACCTCTCCAACGCATGGGATTGCGTACAGGAAATTTATGACCCAATGACAGGAAACATTGACGACCAACGTGTTATTGCTTTCTGTAAGACAGTTATCATCAATACCGGTGGTGGAATAAGCGCCAAAGGCGACCCGTTCTGGGAAAGTTCGGAAGAAAACTTGTTTCGTGTTGCTGTTTCCTATTGCGCGTTTATGCGTGAAACAACACTTATTCGCATTTATGAACGGCGCACAAAAGAGCTTTTGACACAGCTTCCGTTCATCTCGGAAGAAGATGGCAACAGCCTAATTGAAATCGTAAAGAATCCCGAATCAGCAATGTTTGACCGTCGGAAAGTGGTCGAATATCTTGCGGAAAATCTTTACGGTAAAGAAGAAGGGGAGAAAAAGTTAAAAACATGGGAAGAAGACGCTCCCACTTGTAACATCTCCGACATCTACAATGCATTGATGCACAACGACTTGAACAGTTGGGAAGAAAACTTCAAGAATGTCCCTCTTAACCATCCTGCAGCATCCGCATGGGCCGTGTTTAAAGGAATGGGTGAGCGAGTTCAGCCTAACATTGTTGGCGGTTTGAACACTCGTCTGCAGCTCTTTATGACCTTTAAGGTTCGTCGCGTCATTAGTAATGATGACATTCGCCTTGCTAATCTCGGTGCGGAAAAAACAGCACTGTTTCTTATTATCTCTGATGACAATGCATCTATGCAGTTGCTTTCATCTCTGCTTCTGAGCTTTCTGTTCAAAGACTTGAAGGAAGCTTTCGATGCTGTCGGTGGGGAAGGGCGTATTCCGGTCAATGTTGTCGCAGACGAGTTGGCAAACACCGGCGTGTGGCCGAACTTCGAGAAGACCATTGCAACAGCGCGTTCCCGTAAGATTGCCGTTTCCTTGATTCTGCAGAGCTTACCTCAGTTGACACAGTTGTATGGTGAAGAGAACGCCGAAACCATCATTGGCTGCTGCAACACCATGCTTGTGCTTGGCTGTAACGATAAGTATACGGCAGAGTACATCTCCGATAAGAGCGGCATCGTTACGATTCGCGCCAAGAGTGTCAGCGATTCCAGAGCAAATGCCGTCGGTCTTCGTGGAGCAATGCAAGGCTACTCGCTCAGTGAAGGTGATGGTAAACGAAACTTGATGAATCCCGATGAGGTACAGCATCTTGGCAAAGAAGAAATTTTGATTATGACAAATGGTCAGAATCTGCTGAGAGCAAAACGCTTCGGTTTTATTCATCATCCGTTGTTCAATGACCCTCACTTTGTTCCTACCAAATGGTCTGAACTTCCTCGGACCGTTGACCTTTATCCCGATGCGCGTAAGCATGACGCTCTTGAATCTCTTGTTGGTGATATTCAGAAGCAGAAAGAAGTCAACACTAGCATTGCTCAGAAACGCACAGAGGAAAAGATGAACCCACACAACAGTCGTCTTTCAAAAGAAGACCTTTTAGGCGGAAACAAGAAACCTGAAAAGGAAAACGCATTCACCAAGAAATCAGCAAAATCAAAAAAATAATACAGTTCCTTAACCCCGGTCGATAAAAAGACCGGGGTTTTCTTTTCCCCGATTCAGAAATGAGTCGGGAACCACACAAATCGGCAGCCTCCGCGTGGCGTGTGGTGGATATTACCCGGAACCGTTTCGGGTAACTAATGTCGATAACATTTTACCTGAAAAGGAGAACAATACCATGAACGAAAACGAAATGCTGAACGCCACCCCCGTCGAGGTTGACGAGGTGACCACCCCCGCCGTTGCGGATGAGGCTGCAGAGGCAGTAGAGACTGCTCCTGAGGTTGAGACCGCAGAGGTCGACACTGAGCCCGCAGAAAGCGATGACACCGCGCCTGAGGCCGTTCCTGCCCCCACAGATGAGGGTGTAGACGAAGAGCCGGTTGAAGAGAGCCGTCCCCGTGCCGCTCGCCGTTCTGATGATGACCTCCAGATTGGAGACTTCATCGACGATGGCAACGACATGCTGAAGGTTGACATGCCGGAGGACCGCCGTGCCCGCGACCTCGCAGAGATGCGCCGCTGCGTGGCTGACAACAAGCGCAGTCCTCGCCGCTTCCTGCAGGGCAAGGTCTTCGGTGTCCGTCCTGTTGGCGCTGGCAGCGCTGTTGTTGAGGTCACTCGTGGCACGCTGCGCGTGATGATTCAGGCAGAAGATTTCTTCCACTTCAGCCAGATGAAAGGCATCGAGAATGATGACGAGGCAACTCGTCAGCGCCGCTACCTGCGCAAGGCAAAGCTGATGAACAGCGCTATCATCAACTTCTGCCCCTACATGGAAGCCGAGTCCGAGGACGGCGAGGTCGTCTTTGCCGGTTCTCGTCAGGACGCTATGCAGCTTCAGCGCAATCGCCACTTCTTTGGTCGCAATGCTGATGTAACCAACGGCACCCGCGCCGCTGCATCTATCCTGTCTACCGGTCCCGACTATGTCATTGCCGAAGCCCTTGGCGTTGAGACCAGCATTGGTGCTGCCTCTCTGTCTGCCTATGAGTACATCGACAATGTTGCCGAGAAGTTCCATGTTGGCGAAGGCATCCCCGTCGTCATCGAGGACCTGAATGTCGATGCAGAGCACGGCACGGTCAGCCTGCGCATGAACCGCGCTATTCTGGAGCGCCGTGCTAATCCTGCTATGAACATTCACAGCCTCGCTCGCGGCGGCGCTTACGGTGCCACGGTCACGTCTGTCAATGACCGTTTCTACCGTCTGATTGTCGACGCTGGCAACATTCAGGCTCGTGTAGCTCTGACTGCATCCGACGAACTGCTGACTCGTGGTGACCGCGTGACGCTGCTTGTCTACGGTTACGACGACAAGCGCAACTATGTCTGGGGCGCTTGTCACAAGGTCTAATCCTTGCCGACTGTCTGCCTTACCGGCGGGCGGTCGGTTGCTATGCAATATACCAGCCTTCACGTGGCGCATAGTGAGCAACTGCTTTTAGCAGGCTGATGGTATGGATTCTTTGAAAGATGGTAGAGGTGAATATGTGTGAGTGAAAACATAAATGCTCGTTCAGGTTTGTTTTGCTTTCAATTTAACAAAAAAGACTTGTTCGTGGTTTGTAATGTATGTGACCAAAAAGTAGAAATGTCTGTCTCTGCTTCTTTCGATAGGGGAGACGTGGATGAGGAAGCAATAAAGAATTATTGCCATAAAAATCCGGCTGTGATTTCTTTTGATGTTTATGAACACGGGATAATTGCAAGCGTAAAAGAAGCAGGACTTCTTAGCAATGAAAATGGCAAAACTCTTGCTATGGAATTGTTTAGTGAGTGTTTCTTAGTAATGCAGGGAGTGCTTCTGCAATTGAAAGGAGTGTAAATGATGGCACACAAAGAAGAAGTAGAACCGAATATATATTTGATTCCCAAGAACTCTTTTGATACAGGGTATGTTCTGGGCGGTCAATTCAGAACAAGAAACTTTGTCGAAGGCATTATTCTTGCTCTGCCGTTTCTTGGCGTTTTTGCTTATGGATGGGTAAAGCTCGGATGGGATTTCAGAAGCACAATTGCGTATTGCATTATCATATGCGCAGCAGTTTTCCTTTTTACCGCCAATGGTATTAAGGGAGATAGCTTGTTTGAATTCTTAAACCGAGTGAGAAAGTTTAGGCAAAATCGAAGAATTTCAAAATATAATCCACGTATAAAAACAGAACTTGAACCAGATTATCTGTTAGACGATGGAAAAACACTCCCGAAGGAAAAGCTAAAACAAACATGGGAAGCTTTCAAAGATAAGGTGGTCGGCGGTGGCGACGGTCCTGTCAGTTCCGATATTACAGCAGATGACCTTCGCGTCTATTATGATGATGACGAAGATTTTGTAGCAAAACCGGACGAATTGAAAACCAAAGCCGAATTAAAAGCCGAAGCTAAGCAAAGAGCAAAGGAAGAAAAAGAATATATTCGTTCTCTTCCTAGAAATCAACGTCGTGCAGCAAAGGCGGCATTAAAACAGAAGCATAAAGAAGAAGCGGCGGCAAAGAAGAAGCAAAAAGAAGAGCAAGAACGCTTCATTCAAGAATCTATTAACCGTCGCATTGAAAAAGCAGAGCGTGTTAAAACGGCTCAATATCGAGCAAAATTAAAAGAACAAAAAGAGCAAGAAGAACAAGAAGATACCACAGAGAAGACAGTTAATGTTGTTCCCAATAGTAACACGGAACCAAATAGTAACACAGAAATTGATACAACGGAAGAACAGTCGGCACATGTAGAAGATGTAGAAGAAATCGATGGTTCACAAAAGCAGGAAACTTCTGAAGATGACATTCTTGAAGTGGAGCTTGATGAAGATGCTTCTGAAGAAGAGCTTGAAGTAGAGTTGGAAGATGACTCAACTGAACTTCTCCCTGAAGATGCGGACGAAGAAACCAGAAAACAAAAGCTCAAAGAAGCTTTTGAGAAAACCAGAAAGCAAAGAACCTATGAAGTAGATGTTTCTTCATTGGATGTTTCAATTTTTGATGATGAGGAGTGATAAAGGTGTTTCGGAAAAAGAATAAAAAGCAAGAAATCCCGAAAGGAGTAGTCGGCGAAGATTTGCAAAGCGTTCGCTTGACTAAAAAGGAACGAGAAGAGATTGCGGAAGCGGAGCGGCAACGTATTCGCAAACAAATGGAAAGCGAAGCTGACCGCTACCAAATTATCAAAAGTACACAGCGCATAATTCCCATCAAAGATATTTATAATGGCGTCATTATCACAAAAGATAGACGCTATATTAAAATCATGGAATTTCGCCCGGTAAACTTTGCATATATGGATGCAGAAACACAAAATCGTTTGATTTCGCAGTTCTTCCAAACATTCAAAGCAGTCCCGTGCAATATCCAGTTCAAGACCTTTGCTCGTAAAGCAGATGTTGAAAGTACGATTGCTAAAGTAACTCAGTATTACGATGAAGAGACAAATCCCAAACGGAAAAAGATGCTCCACGCGTATATAGGTCTATTGAAGAGAACCGCGTTATCTGTTGGCATTACGCGTCGATTCTTTGTTGTAATTGAATTTCAAAAGACCATCAGTAATGACGGGTCGAAATTTGATTTGGTTGTCGCAGACTTGAATTCTATGGCAGCTAATGTACGCTCTCACATGGAACAGTGCGGAAATATTTTTATTCCTGCGCTTGGAAACCCCGATAAAAACGAAGACGCTGGCATTCATCAACTGTTTTACCAGTTCTTGAATCGTCGAAAGAGTGAAACGGTCTCTTTCCGTGACCATGTTGACCCTATTGTTAAACGCTATTCAATGGCAGAATTGCGTGGAGTGAAAACGTCCCTTCAAGCAACCGAATTGATTGCTCCAGACTGGATTGACTTCACCCATTACAACTACATCGTTATCGATGGAAAATTCTATACATTTGCCTTTATTCCTTCTCAGGGATATTGTACGCGGGTATATGCCGGATGGATTGCTACATTCGTCAATGCAGGTGAAGGTATTGATGTCGATATGTTCTTCGAACATCAATCTCGTGAAGCTGTCTACAACAAAATCAGCACTCAGCTTCGCTTGAGCCGCGCAAATGCAATGGAAAGTCATGACACGGACTCCGACTATCATGCTCGTATGGAAAAGATTTCTTCCAGCGAATATATGCTGCAGGGGCTGTCAAGCGGAGAAGACTTTTATTTTATGTCTACTCTTATCACTATTGTTGGAGATTCGCTAGATGAGTTGGAATATAAGTACAGCTCTCTTGAAAAGCGTATCAAAGGCAAAGGAATGAAAATTCGCCGCGCAAGCTTTATGATGGAAGAATGCTTCGAATCCGCTTTGCTTCCTTTGGGAAAGCTCCATAAAGATATTAAAAAGAAAGCTCAGCGTAATGTTCTGACTTCTGGTGTAGCATCTTGTTATCCGTTTATTTCCTTTGAAATGCAAGACCCGGATGGCGTTATGATTGGTACAAACCGTGCAAACAACTCTTTGGTTACAGTGGATATGTTTGATACTGATGTTCACGCCAACGCAAATGCTGTTATCCTTGGGTCTTCCGGATACGGCAAAACATTTACAGCGCAGTTGTTTGCATTACGCCTTTCCGAGATGGATACACAAGTATTTGTCATTTCGCCTTTGAAGGGTCTTGAGGACTATGGCGGCGGCTGCAAAGCAGTTGATGGTCAGTTTATTAGTATGGACCCTTCGTCCGTCAATAGCATCAACATTATGGACATTCGCGTACCAGATGATTCAGATGCAAAAGAGCTTGATGACTATGAAGCAACCGGCTCATATCTAACCAAAAAAATTCATACCATCAAATCGTTTTTACACCTTGTTGTAAAAGACATGACACAAGAAGAAGAACAATTGATTGATACAAGCCTGTATACGGTTTATAAGAAATTTGGAATCACAAACGATAATGACTCCATCTTTGACCCTAAAACAGGAAAGTATAAAAAGATGCCTCTTTTGGAAGACCTCCAAAAAGAGATGATGAACAAGACAGAATTGCATCGTGTATGTAATATTCTTACACCTTTGATTCAAGGTTCTATGGCGTGCTACAACCGTCCCACAAACGTTGACTTGAAAGCCAAGTACATCGTATTTGACTTTAACGGCATGAAGGGCGCAATCCTCACCATGTCGATGTTCGTTGTTCTGGACTTCGTTTGGACGAAAATCAAAGAAGACCGTACAAAGCGTAAAGCCGTTTTCATTGATGAGTGTTGGAAACTGATTGGCACTGACTCAAACGAGATGGCGGCTGAGGATGTTGTGGAAATCTTCCGTACGATTCGTGCTTACGGCGGTTCGGCATTCGCAATGACGCAGGACATTTCG
>OLGZ01000697.1_pt1 | contig 24544 bp, 21 predicted proteins | sample 1605981 | NCBI WGS metagenome assembly OLGZ01 (sample SAMN03283291) | human gut metagenome | biome: human-associated habitat; material: feces | host: Homo sapiens | place: Peru | collected 2012 | reverse complement strand
TGTTTGCCGGACTGGTCGTGCTGATCATCAGTCTGGTGCTCGATATTGTATACAAGACGAGATTTGATCTGGAGTACCTGGGATGGTGCATGATCCTGGGAGCAGTGTGGATGCTGGGAGAATCGAAGCTGCGCCAGCTGTTTGTTTCCAATGCTTCTATTCTGTCGAATATGTGCTTCTTCGTTGTGATGATCTGCCCGATTCCGATCCTGTTCTATGTTGACAGTGTGCAGCAGGGAAGGTACCGGAAGGTCTATCATGTGGCACAGTGTATCACTTGTGTGAATTTTGTACTATGCACGGCCTTACAGGTACTGAATATCGCGGATTTTATCTCGACAATGTTTTTGTCCCACATGGTGATCGCAGGAACCTTCCTGACGGTATTTATCACCATTTGCAGGGATCTTATCCAGGGAACAGCGAAACATTACAAGCTTCCGTTGATCGGACTGGTGGCTGCCATGATCGCAGTCATGCTGGAGGTGACAGCAGTGTATCGTGTTGTGTCTCTGTCCGGAATCTTTATCGCAACCGGACTGGTGGTCCTGTTGGTCGTTACTCTGATCCAGACAATGGACCGCATCCGCGAGCTGGAGCTGGCCAGGCAGAGAGAGGCAAGGGAAAGCCTGGATTATCTGACAGGTCTTCCCATGCGTCATAAGGGTGAGGCACTGATCCTTGAGAAAATGCAGAAGCAGGGTGGCTGTCTGGGATTTGTGGATATGGATAATCTGAAGAAGATCAATGATGTCTATGGACATAAGGCGGGGGATCATGCCCTCAGACTGGTGGGAGCGACGCTTACAGAGTGCATGAAGAACGCAGTAGTCTGCCGGTTGGGAGGAGATGAATTCCTGTTCTATCTGCCGGAGGTATCGGAAGCAGAAATGAATACGCGGATGAGAAGTCTGCTTGACAGCTTTCGTGCGGCAAAAAATGCTGCGGCGGAGACTTCAGCGGCATCCCTGTCCTGCGGTCTGTGCATGTGCAGACAGGGAGACAACTTTGAAGAATATTATATAAAAGCGGACAAGGCATTGTATTATGTCAAACAGAACGGCAAGAACAATTACCGGTTTTATGAGGAACTGGAAGAACAGTAGCCGGATGCTGACTACAGCAAATAACAAAACCAAAAGAATGATCCAAGAAAGGGTGCCAGATAAGCAGGCATCCTTTTTCTATAAATTTTTTATTAAAAAGTTTACAAAATTTTACGATAATGTTCAAAAATATACAATTTATCAAAAGTGATGTAGACAAACAATAAAAAGATGGGTAATATGTATATGTAAACAGCCAGATGAACGAAAAGTATGTACAATATGCTACATATTTAAAGCAAGAAATATAAAACAAGGAGGAATGTTACCGATGAAACAGTTCAGCTATATCATTAAGGATGAAATCGGTCTGCATGCACGTCCTGCGGGACTGCTCGCCAAGGAAGCGAAAAAGTATCAGAGTACAGTGACACTTTCCTGTAAGGGGAAATCAGCTGCAGCAAGCAAGCTGATGGCGATCATGGGAATGGGCGTGAAGCACGGAGACAACGTGGAAGTCACGATAGAAGGAGCGGATGAAGATACCGCCGCAGCAGAGCTTCAGAAGTTTTTCCGTGAGAACCTCTAAGAGAAGACCTGCACGGCAGAGTTTGGAAGGTAGAAAATGGAAAAATATATTGGAAAATCCGTATATAAGGGAACAGCGATCGGACCTGTCAGTGTTTTGAAGAAAAAGGACAGTCTCGTTAAGAGGATCCATATCGACAACACAGCGGAAGAACTGAAACGGCTGGATGCGGCTAAGGAACGTACGATGACGCAGCTGGGGCAGTTATACGATAAGGCTTTGCAGGAGGTCGGAGAAGTCAATGCAGCCATTTTCGAGGTGCATCAGATGATGCTCGAGGATGACGATTATCAGGATGCCATTCACAGTATGATTCAGAACGAAGAAGTGAATGCAGAGTATGCGGTGGCAGTGACCGGTGATAATTTTGCAGAGATGTTCGCCAACATGGATGATGAATATATGCAGGCCCGCTCTGCGGATGTCAGGGATATCTCCAACCGGCTCGTCCGCAATCTGTCCGGGGAGGAGCAGATTGACTGGAGTACCATGGAGCCGTCGATCATTGTGGCAGATGATCTGACTCCCAGTGAGACGGTACAGATGGATAAGAGTAAGATCCTGGCCTTTGTCACAGTACATGGTTCAACGAATTCCCATACTGCGATCCTTGCACGTATGATGAACATTCCGGCACTGATAGGGGTACCATTGGAACTGGAGAAAATTCATAACGGGACCCGGGCTATTGTGGACGGCAGGGAAGCAGTATTTTACCTGGATCCGGAGGAAGAGCAGATCCGGCAGGCAGAGGCGGCACAGCAGACGGAACAGAGACTAAGAAGCCTGCTGGCAGAATACAAGGGACGTGAATCCGTGACAAAGAGCGGACGCAAGGTCAATGTATATGCAAATATCGGCAGCGTATCGGATGTGGCATATGTACTGGAGAATGATGCGGAGGGAATTGGCCTGTTCCGCAGTGAATTCTTATATCTCGGAAGGGACTCTCTTCCGGATGAGACAGAACAGTTCAATGCTTACCGTCAGGTGCTGCAGATGATGGCAGGGAAAAAGGTCATCATCCGTACCCTTGATATCGGTGCGGACAAAAATGTAGATTACCTCGGACTGGGCAAGGAAGATAATCCTGCCATGGGATACCGTGCGATCCGGATCTGTCTGGAGCAGCCGGAGATCTTCAAGACCCAGCTGAGAGCACTTCTTCGGGCGGCAAAATACGGAACATTGGCTATTATGTATCCGATGATCATTTCCGTGGAGGAAGTGCTGGATATTCAGAAAATCGTGGCTGAGGTGGCTAAGGAGCTGGAGGAAGAGAAACTTCCTTACGCAATTCCGGAACAGGGAATTATGATCGAGACTCCTGCGGCTGTCATGATGAGTGAAGAGCTGGCGGAGCATGTTGATTTCTTCAGTATCGGCACGAACGATCTGACACAGTATACTCTGGCTATCGACAGGCAGAACAACAGACTGGACAGATTCTATAATCCACATCATGAGGCAGTCCTGCGTATGATACAGATGACTGTTGATGGGGCACATAAGCATGGAAAATGGGTCGGCATCTGCGGAGAGCTGGGAGCGGATACGACACTGACCACACGATTTGTACAGATGGGAATTGATGAACTCAGTGTGGCACCGTCCATGGTGCTGAATGTCCGTAGTAAAATATGCGAAATGGAGTGAGAGATTCATGAGAATATACAAAGCAAAAGATTATGCAGATATGAGCAGAAAGGCTGCAAATATCGTATCGGCACAGGTTATTATGAAACCGAATTGTGTTCTCGGACTGGCTACGGGATCCACACCCATCGGTCTGTATAAACAGCTGGTGGAATGGTTCCGCAAGGGAGACCTGGACTTTTCTGAGGTTATGACAGTGAACCTGGACGAATATAAAGGTCTGAGCCGGGAAAACGATCAGAGTTATTACTATTTTATGCACCAGAATCTGTTTGACCATGTGAATATCCCGGTGGAAAATACACATCTTCCAAACGGAATGGAGCCGGATTCGGAGAAAGAATGCCATAGATATGCGGAACTGATCCAGTCACTGGGCGGTGTGGACCTGCAGCTTTTGGGAATTGGACATAACGGGCACATCGGTTTCAACGAACCGGGAGAGAGTTTTGACAAGCAGGTACATTGCGTGAACCTGACAGAGTCTACGATCGAAGCCAACAAGAGATTCTTCGCATCGGCGGAGGATGTTCCGAAGCAGGCATACACCATGGGGATCAAGACCATTATGCAGGCGAAGAAAATATTGATCGTAGCCAGCGGCGAAGACAAGGCGGAGATCGTACAGAAAGCTTTCTTCGGCCCCATTACACCGCAGGTGCCGGCATCGGTATTACAGCTTCATAATGATGTAACGCTGGTGGCAGACGAAGCAGCGCTTAGTAAGCTTTCTGAATAAGAAAGGGGAAGCTGATAGGTCATGAGAATCAGAAATGCAAATATATATACAGAGGAGCATCGGTTTGTCAGAGGGGATGCAGCCGTGGAGAACGGCAGGTTCGTAAGCTGTACCGGGGATCCGGCAGGTGAGGAAGCTGTTGTGGATGCCAAAGGCATGTATCTGATACCGGGACTGGTGGATATTCATTTCCATGGTTGTAAGGGCGCGGATATGTGTGACGGTACGAAGGAAGCACTGGATGTCATCACATCATATGAAGCCTCTGTCGGTGTGACAAGTGTCTGCCCGGCTACCATGACGATACCTAAGGATGAACTGCTGGAGGTCATGAAAAATGCCGGCAGCTATGAGTATTCCGGTGGATCCCACCTGGTGGGCATCAATATGGAAGGACCTTTTATCAGTCCGGCGAAAAAGGGTGCTCAGGCTGCAGAAAATATCATGCACTGCGATTATGAATATTTCAGCAGGCTGCAGAAAGCAGCGAACGGGCTGATCAAGCTGGTAGATATCGCACCGGAAGAGCCGGGAGCGATGGAATTTATCGACAGAGCCAAAGGAGAAGTGGTCATTTCACTGGCGCATACAGCTTCCGACTATGATACAGCAAGGGAAGCCATTGAACATGGAGCATCTCATGCGACGCATTTGTATAATGCAATGCCGCCGCTGAACCACAGGGAGCCCGGCGTGATCGGAGCAGTGAGAGATTCAGAGAAATGTCATCCGGAGCTGATCTGTGATGGTGTACACATTCATCCGTCAGTGATCCGTGCAACGTTTGCGATGTTTGGCGCTGACCGCATGATCCTGATCAGTGACAGTATGCGTGCAACGGGACTGGAGGATGGTGAATATACTCTGGGAGGACAGCCGGTTACCGTCAGAGGCAATCTGGCTACCCTGCATGACGGCACGATCGCCGGATCGGCGACGAATCTGATGGATTGTATGCGGTTTGTAGTAAAAACAGTCGGTCTGCCGTTAGAGACAGCAGTGATGTGTGCCACGGAGAATCCGGCGAAGGAGATCGGCATTTTCAATGAAGTGGGCAGTATATCCGTTGGTAAGAGGGCAGATTTCGTACTCCTGGATCAGGAACTGAACATTGCAGCGGTATATATCGACGGAAAGGAGTTCACATGTTAGATTTTTTGAAAGGTAAGCGAAAAGGGAATTGTATCGGATCTCCCTGTAAGGGGAAGGCAGTTGCTCTTACGGAGGTACCGGATCCTACATTTTCCGAGAAGATACTTGGAGACGGATTTGCAGTGATCCCCTCTGAGGGAAAAATATATGCTCCCGCAGACGGAGAGGTGACCGTGGTATTTGATACGCTCCATGCGATCACCATGACAACGGATCAGGGAGTGGAGCTTCTGATCCACATCGGACTGGACACCGTGACACTCAAGGGAGCCCCTTTCACGGCACATGTTGCTGCCGGAGACCATGTCAAAAAGGGCGATCTTCTGCTGGATGCGGATCTGGAGAAGATTCAGGAAGCCGGACTGCATATCATCACACCGGTTCTGGTCTGCAATACCGATGAATATAACAAGATCAGTATTCTGAAAGAGGGAGAGGTATCTCCCGGCGAGGACGTGCTCCAGATCTCTTAAGAGCGGTACGTCCGTATCAACTAATGAAACTGACCGGAACTGTTCCGGTTTAGTATAATGTAAAGGAGGAGAAATGTATGAAGTTTCTTCAAAAACTGGGTAAAGCGTTAATGCTTCCCGTAGCGGTTCTGCCGATCTGCGGTATCCTTATGGGTATTGGTTACTGGTTGTGCCCGGCAACAATGCAGGGTGGTGAGATCTCGGGCGCGGCAAATCTGATCGGTCTGTTCCTCGTAAAAGCAGGTGGTGCTTTGATCGACAACATGGCGATCCTGTTCGCAATTGGTGTAGGTGTCGGTATGTCAGAGAAAAATGACGGTACCGGAGGCATCGCAGCTCTGGCTTCCTGGCTGATGCTCACAACACTTCTGTCTACCGGATTTGTTACGACCATTATGCCCTCCATCGCTGAGGATGCTACCAAGACACTGGCATTCAATAAGATTGCGAATCCCTTTATCGGTATTATTGCCGGTATTATCGGTTCCATGTGCTACAACAAGTTCAAGGATACCAAGCTTCCCGACTGGCTGTCCTTCTTCAGTGGTAAGCGCTGCGTAGCTATCGTAGCAGGTGTGGTATCTATTCTGGTATCTGTTGTACTGCTGTTCGTATGGCCTTTACTGTTCGGCGGTCTGGTAGCTCTCGGTGAAGCCATTGTAGGTCTGGATGTAGTCGGCGCAGGTATTTATGCTTTCCTGAATCGTCTGCTGATCCCTACCGGATTACATCACGCACTGAACAACGTATTCTGGTTCGATACCATCGGACTGGGAGATCTGCAGCACTTCTGGAAAGGTGAGACAAGCGCTGATGTATCCTGGAGCCTTGGAATGTATATGTCCGGCTTCTTCCCTTGTATGATGTTCGGTATCCCCGGTGCGGCTCTGGCAATGGTAAAATGTGCAAAGCCCGCTAAGAAAAAGGCAGCGATCGGTCTGGTAGCTTCCGCAGCAATCTGTTCCTTCATCTGCGGCGTTACCGAGCCCTTTGAGTTTGCATTCATGTTCTTAGCTCCCGGACTGTATGTGATCTACGCAGCACTGTATGGCATCTTCACCATGATCACTGTTGCCCTCGGCTTCCGTGCAGGCTTCAGCTTCTCCGCAGGTGCGATGGATCTGCTGTTCTCATCCTCCCTGCCTGCAGCAGCCAGAATCTGGCTGATCATCCCTCTGGGTATCGCAGCATTTGTTGTATTCTACTTCGTATTCCTCTTCGCTATCAAGAAATGGGATCTGAAGACCCCCGGTAGAGAAGATGATGATGTAGAAGCAGAGAAGAAGATCGAGCTGGCAAATGATGATTTCGCAGCAATCGCAGCAACCATTCTGGAAGGCTGCGGCGGCAAGGACAACATTGCAAGCATTGACAACTGCATTACAAGACTGAGACTGGAAGTAAAAGACATTACCGCAGTGAATGATAAGGTGATCAAATCTGCAGGCGTAGCCGGTGTCATGAAACCCGGTAAGACCTCCGTTCAGGTAATCATCGGACCTAAGGTTCAGTTCGTAGCGGATGCATTTTCCAAGCTTTGCGAATAATAAAGCACTGATAAAACTGAATATATGATCGCAAGAAAGACCTGCTTGGGAAGACCATGCGGGTCTTTCTTATACGCAGGCCCGATGCCTGCGGGATATATTGTAATGTAATGGAGAGAAAAGTCATGAAAAAATCAACAGGAAAGAGGGGAAACGGGGGATTTTCATTAGTAGAGCTGATCATTGTAATAGCTATCATGGCAGTGCTGGTGGGAGTATTGGCACCGCAGTATCTGTCTTATATACATAAGGCAAAGGTCGCTGCAGACCAGGCGAATCTGAAGAACTATTTTACGGAGATCCAGCTGGATTATATTACTACAGGAAAGTATAACCCGGCGATATATAGCATGTCTTCGGATAGACCGGATTCGCTGAAGCAGCGTGAAATTCATTTTCTGAACGGATCGACAGCCAAAATGCAGGCCGGATATTTCTCGGTGACAGAGGACACACGAGGGAAGGGGGGATACAATATCTATTATTATTGTGATGAGTGTCTAAGTGATAATGATAGTGTGAAAAATAAGCATCTGGATACCTGTGCGACAACATTTCTGTGATGGCGCTTGAGAGGAATATGTTATCTTCCCAGACATAACCCGATATTATCAGAAATATAGCAGATGTACCCATGCTTCCCGGCGTAGGCGGCTGCCTGCCTGCGGATGGTGGGATCCATTGCGTATTCCAGGGTGTAAGCGGTACAGCCGTGTGACATAGCCAGATCTAGATACTCAGTATAGTATTCACGCGTGCTTTGATCATTTTTAGTATAGATATCCTTTGAAAAATCATACGCAGTAAAAACGTTCTCCTGGTTTACCCCATCGATGAGAACGTTTTTTTCTGTTGTAAGATATTTTTTTACAAAACAGTCCCCACCGTTGATCATGATCTTTCTGCCAGTATGGTTCATATAGTCCAGAATCGTAAGGATTCCGTCATAGATGGATTCCTGCGGATAGTTATAGTATACATCCGTGTTATCGACAAAAAAGCCGTCCACACCCTTCTGTACCAGGGCGTCTACTCTGGAAACTGTACATGCCTGCCATTCCGGAGCTGAGACATCGATCCATTTTTCCTCCGGCCAATTCTCATAGGCACCCAGAGTATATTTCTCAAGGTCTGTATCATAGGACCGGAAGCTCTCGATCGATCCGATATTGATATAGGAGTAGATTTCGCGGATACCATTTTCTCTTAAACGGGCAATGTCATTTTGGGAAAAATATTCCGCATCTATGACAAGCAGATCAATGTCAGAAAGCTTTTCTATGATTTCAGAATCTTCGCCGATCAGGACAACGTATTTTTCTGCTTCATCGGAAGGACCAGCGGAAGAATATCTTCGTTTTCTTCAATTAACGGCACCTCCCTTTTCCACGATCAGCACTCATATCTGCATCCAGATAATTATACTATAGATGGCATCGCATTGCATCTATTTTAGAGCGTTTGGAGGGAAGAAAGCAGGAAGGAAGTATAGATAGAAAATGTTGTGAAAATATTGGTAAAAATGGCGAAAATAGAGAAAAATATTGCAATTTGTGGTATAATTTTTATGTAAATGTAAGATGATGCCGGGATCAAAAATTACCGGCTTTATGCGTTCAACGGTTAAGATGACCGGGAAAGTAGGAAGTTATATGAAGATTCAGGATTTTTGTGACATGAACAAATTTGAGCAGATCATGAAGAACTGGGCAAACAGCACGGGACTGGCTACCGTGGCTGTGGATGCAGACGGAAAATACATCAGTGACTGTTATAATTTTACGGAGTTCTGTATTGACCTGACGAGAGGAAGCGCAGAGGGGAAGAAGCGCTGCGAGCAGTGTGACAGAGAAGGCCATGGTGTGTATCCCTGCCATGCGGGACTTGTGGATTTTGGTATTCCGATCACACTGGAGGATGGAACCGTGCTGGGCAGTATTATCGGAGGACAGGTGCTGCCGGAGAATCCGGATGAGGAGAAGTTCCGACAGACAGCGAGAGAGCTAGGTATTGACGAGGATAAATATATTAAGGCCCTGAAAAAGGTAAATGTGAAGACTAAGGAGCAAATAGATGCATCTGCAAATCTGTTGGGAGATGTGATCAACATGTTCGTGAGAGCCAGCTACGCCAACTGGAAAAACGAGAATCTAGTAGGTGAGCTGAAGGGTGGCATTGCAAAAGCAGCGGAACAGATCGAGGAAGCAACGGACAAGACCAAGGAAATCGATGGTTATAGTAAGAGACAGCAGATTTTGGCACTGAATGCTTCGATTGAGGCAGCAAGAGCCGGAGATCAGGGCAAGGGATTTGCGGTGGTAGCAACGGAGGTCCAGAAGCTGGCGAGAGATATGGCGACCTCCAGTGAAGCGATCAAGAAGATTCTCGGACAGTTATCTCATACGATCAACAATTTGAATCAGTAAGAAAAAATATAATATAAAGACCGCATTTCTGATCGGTGACAAGGATCGGAAATGTGGTTTTTTGGCATTATTACTATCAATGTATTCAGAAAAGAAGACGATATACATAGTAAGATAACTGTGAAAACAAACGGATTTGGCATCTATTTTCAAGGAGGAGATAAGTATGACAGAGATAGGGGTAAGCAGCATCGCTGCATATGCTGCGCAGAGTGATTACAGCAAGAATACGAAAAACAAGACAATGAAGGATACGACGAGTGCTGCAGGCACGGCCGGCACTTCTGAAGCGAAACAGACGAAGGGAACGACTGGGAATTACGGCAGGACCATCGGTCAGCCGGAGTTGTCGGAGAAGGCTGCGAAATACTATGAGCAGCTGAAGAAGAAGTACGGAAATTATGATTTTATTCTGGTCAGCAGAGATCAGAAGGAGAATGCAAAAGCCAATGCTGCAAAATATGCCAACGGCTATAAGACGGTTGTTCTCATTGATGAAGACAAGATCGAACAGATGGCGACGGATGAGAAATTCCGTAAACAGTATGAGGGAATCCTGAGTGGTGCCGCTGCACAGATACAGCAGTTAAAGACTAGCCTGCAGAGTTCCGGTGCGAATGTCAAGGGCTTTGGAATGCAGGTAAATGATGGAGGAACACTGTCATTTTTCGCTGTATTGAAGAAATCCAGCGCCGAGCAGAAGGCCCGGATCGAGAAAAAGGCTGAGCAGAAGAAAACAGAGAAAAAGGCTGCGGAGAAGAAGGCTGCAAAGAAAGAAAAAGAAGAGCAGTTAAAGGAGAAGCGGGCAGAGAGTGATGATACGGAAGAGACGGTAACCATTACCGCCAATTCCATCGAGGAGCTGCTTTCCAGGATAGATACCTACAATTTCAACACACGGAGTGACGAGGTGCAGACCCAGAGTGAACGTCAGGTGGGTCAGAACATCGATTTCAGAGGGTAAGGTGATATTGTATGGTTTCTATGGGGAAATATGGAGGAACGTTCGTGCGCTCGAACAGCCGGGGAACGACGCAGATCACCTTCGGGAGTAGGACGAACCAGAGCAGTGCAAACGGCATTTTTGGGCAGCAGAATAACACGACTGCTTCGAAAAATTCGGTCAGTGATATTAAACGGATGCTTGCCCGGGACAGCCGGAGTACGCAGACGCAGGCAGCAAACAGCCTGGGACAGAAGTCTATCGTTACCAGCACGCTGAGCTACAGTGAAGCTTTGCGCAATCAGAGGCAGCAGACGAAAAACACGACGCTGGCTCTGAAAAAACTGAAATATCAGTTTAAAAATATTTCATCCAAAATACTGCGGAGCAAGACGTCCCAGGCGGCAAAGCAGGCAGCCGGGCAGGCGCGGAGAGAAGTCCTGCGCCTGAAACGGCAGAAGCAGAGCGGCAATTATGATGATGACGAGATCGAAGCAGCAATCAACCATGCCAAAGCCATGGAGCGTGTAGCGAAGAAAAAGGCGAAACACTTAGAAGAAGAGGAACTGGCGAAGGCAGCCGGCGGAATCTGGCAGGGTGAAAAAGTCTGCACGGACGAAGAAGAGAGAACTTCAGACACGGATCAGAATACGGACCCGGAAACTGAAGAGGAATTGCCCTGTGAGGCTTCGGATGCACAGACTGATATGGATCTGGAACAATATGATTATCCCCAGCTGGATCAGTTTTTGCTACAGACCAGTGACTTTATGGTGGAAATGAGCGATTTTACTTCCGAGATGATACAGGAACTGTCTGACAGTATGCGGGACATAATGGATGAGATGGGAATGGATGAGTTATCCGATACCATGCTCTCTGTGAAGAAGGACATCGATCCTGCAGACCTTAAGATGATGAAGATCAAACACCGCAACAAAGAGATGAAAGAAATCGTCAAGGCAGATGCGGAATACCTCAAGGCAGTGTTTGACCGTCTGGAGAAAATGAAGGACAATCCCGTCATTCCCTCCGGAGGCGGCATGAGCTTATCTGCCGGATCCTCCGGGACATCTTTTTCTGCCGATGCCGCTGGAATCGGTGTCCCGACCGTACCTGCATCGGTAATCGATATTTCGTTATAAAGTAGTATTCTGAGGAACTTAGGGTATCCCGATTTTCATACATTAAAAGACATGAAAATCAGGATATAATTTTCCATTTATTTTAAGGAGGTAACAGAGGATGACTGCGTATGAAAATGATGTATTGATAATACCAAAGAAATACAAAAAGATGTCTGTTTCCGAACTAAATAAGGAAAAACAGAAGCTTTGGGAAAAAATAAAGAGTTCAAAATCACCGCAAAGGGAAAAAGGGAAAACGGCAATTAACTTTTATTTCTAATGCATACTTGAAGTCAAAAGGCACTGGATTCATCCGGTGTCTTAATTTTTTTGGAACCTTTTTATCCACTTGCGACTCATATATAGTGAAGCCGGCGATAAGAAGGAGGTGTTACCTTGGCAGTCATGACAAAAGAAGAGTTTGTGCAACATGTGAAGAGTGACACGCTTCCCATGTACCGACTGGCGTATTCGATTCTGCAAAACAGTGCGGATGCGGAGGACGCGGTCAGTGAGGCTATCGTGCATGCTTATGAGAAATTAGACACATTGAAAAAAGCAGACAGTTTTCGTAACTGGATCCTGCAGATTGCAGCCAACGAGGCGAAAAAAATCTATAGGCAGAACAAGCGCACCAGTCCGGTGGAATGGGAAGAGAACCTGTCTCCGGAATTCTACGATGAGCATCATGAGTTGTGGGATGCGGTGATGCAGTTGGACGGCGGGTATCGGGATGTAATCGTTCTGTTTTACTATGAGAGGTGCACAATCCCGGAGATCAGCAGGATCCTGGAATGTAGGCAGGGCACAGTGAAATCCCGTCTGCATCGGGCGAAAGAGCAGCTGCGGGCAATGTTGTAGCAGCGGAAAGGAGCAGGAGATGCAAAGCGATTTTTTAGATAGAAAATTATATAAAATGGCAGAACAGGAACAGATGGCGGTATCGGAAGATCTGGATGCGAGGGTGGATGATATTTTACAGCATCTGGAGAAAAACGGCAGAGGCAGCAGACACCATTACAGCTTCCGGCGGGCGGCGATCCTGGCGGCAGCCTGTCTGGTGCTGGCTTCGGCTACGGTGGCGGCATCCGGAATGTATCAGGCGCGGATGGAAAACATGAATCATGAAAAACTGGAGGAGTATTTTGCCCAGTTGCAGGAGGCAAATGTCTCTGCGGATACTTACAGCAGACCAATGACAGAGAGCGAGACGGCGAGACTGGAGGAACTTAGGCAGGCATACCTGGAGCAGGGGTATTTTCCGAAGAAGGAGCTTACGCTGATTGACAGCCCCGAGAAATACAAGAAAGGCGTGGCTTTTTATGCGGAGCGGAGTACCTTTTTTCTGCCGGAGAAGGAGCTTACGGATGAGCAACTGCTGGAGCTGATCGATTTTAAGGAAAAGAGAGAATACAGCCTGGCGAAGATCAGCGAGGAGATTGAAGCAGGTTCTTATGAATATGTGAAGACAGAGCCGGAAAAGGATGCTGCGCAACAGGGACATACAGCACAGCAGGGAACGAGTGGTACGGTTCTCGGCGCCGACACGGCAACACAGGAATGGCAGATTGCTTATGAGGGAGACGTAAGTATCCGTTGTGCGGCAGTGGCAGAGAACGGTCTGTATGTGGGCGGATTCACTACGGACGGACAGGCGAGAGTGGAATATCTGCCTTATGGTAGCGGAACGCCGGAGACGATTTTTGAAGATTTTGCGGAAAACGGAGAGGTCTACAGTCTGTGCCTGGCACCGGATGGCAGTATTTACGCAGGACTGAAGGGACTGGCAGCAGCGGGAGCGGAGCACGGCTGGCTGCCTGCAATCTATCATATCAGCCCGGAAGGAACGCTTCTGAACAGTTTTACTGTTGGGGAGAGGGAATGGAATATAGTCGATAGTATGGCAACAGATGCCCAGGGCAGATTATATGTGCGGATGCGGATGCAGGAGGATGGCAGTTATGTGCGGATCTATTCTGCGGAAGGTGAGCTGATCGGAAACGTGGCGGATGACAACAGCTATGCCGTACAAGGTGCCGGAGCATTAGGACAGGGCAAGGACGGCAAAGTCTATGCGGCTGCACAGGCAGTGGGCGATACGACAGCAGGTGATATGGCTGTGACATTAGTGTCAGTAGACCCGGAAAACTTCAGGTTTGTTCCGGTGGCTGGAGGCGAGAATGTTATTTGCAGTGCCGATACAATCTACCCGTGGAAAATGGTGGCAGCAGGTGTGAGTGAGACGGCAGATTTTATCCTATGGGGATACAACGGCGTGGACACCTATCGCCTGGGTGAGACGGAATTCACCAGAGTGCAGGAGAACTGGGAGATGCCCTGCGGTACGGAAGGTACCTGTGCGGTCCTCGTACCGGACGGTCGCATTCTCTATATCGGCGCATCCGGCGGCTTCCAGGGAACGACGGCGGACGGCGTGGAGATCAGCGGAAAAGATCCTGTGAAGACAGTGCTCTATTATGAGCCACTTGCAAAATAGAGTGACAATAAACTGGCGACGCCAGGAAACCGATGCCGCCAGTTTTATAGTTCCAGACTGTTAAGTTTCCATCTGCTCAATTGTGCATTTACAGTGGTTATGTTATAAAAAGACCAGAAATAACAGAAAGCGGTCGCTTGGGTGAAAAAAGTAGATTCAGGGGTGAAATTTTGTTATGCTGTTTGTAACAAACGGAGTATAAAAGTCGTCAATATAGATAGAAGGGAAACAAAGGAGGGGCTTATGAAGAAGATTAACGTAAAAGCAACCATTTTTCTCAGTGCAATCGTATTGGTGGTAGTGGTACTTCTGCTGAATCTCATCGAATTCCAGAAAGCAGTGGATTTCACGGTGCCGGGAATTCAGATGCCGAAGGAGAATGCCTACGGGAAGCAGGAAGAGGTACAGGTGAGCGTTAACGGAACTTATTATTACCGAGTACTGCCCTGGATCCACGGCAGCACTTTCCATGGGCAGATATCTTTCGTTGGAGAGGGAGAGGAACCGCAGAATTATTTCTTTACCTATGGAGCAAGCAGAGGATTTCTGAAGGAGGGAAGAGGGGCTGGCTGGATCGGAACCCCGGATGCCCAGACTACCGTAGCGATTTATCAGGCGGTACAGAATGTGGAAAAAGGGATGATATCCGTAGAGAATCCCGCCAGCTATGTTTTATATCCGGCGGCAACACCGGAAGAAGCCTATGCCATAGCGGATATATGGTATCCGGGAATGCTGGAAAACAGTGCAAAGACCGCGTCCTGTGCGAACTTTTTGCCGGAGGAGTGCCCGCAGAAGATCGGTTGCAGCTTCTGCACGGAGGATTACGATTACGTGGAAGATGTCGATACCGTAGAGCAGCTGTGGCAGGAATTTATACAGCTTTCCGGAAAAGTGACGTCAGATCCGATCCCGCCGGAAGAGATGGTGGAAGGTGTGGGATATTTTCAGTTTGTCTATGCAGACGGTGAGACAAGGATCTTTCGCTACGCGTCGGAAGAACAGGGATTATGGATAGATGAGGACGAACGCTGCCTGGTGGACGGCCAGGCTTTCTATGACTGGCAGGAGCGTCTGATGGAAGCGGTGCAGAAGTAAGCACGGGAAAGAGAGGGGCGGAAATGAACGGTAAAAAGAAAAGGCATGTTATTTTGATCGTGTTGGCAGTGGTGGCGCTGGCGGCAGGGATTCTGGGCGGACGTGAGTTATGGCTGTATGAGCATCCGGAGATACAGATCAGATTCAGCCATGATCGTAGTGAAGATCTCTACCGGTCCTATCCCATATGCTCCATTCGCAGCATATCCCACATCGGACAGGGGTATGCGAAGCAGTATGGTGAGGAACTGCGGCAGTATTGGGAAGCAACCAATGAGGTTTTTGTGTGGATCAGTGAACAGTATCAGAAACCGTTATATGTCACTTCGGATGTGACCATAGGAGATGGAAAGACAGTGATCTCTTTCCGGGGGACCGGCACTTCCATGACTACCGGGGAGACAGAGGAAATCCATAGAGACTGCGTGCTGGATTTTGAAATGCATGCGGAGGTATTGCGCTCGGAAGAAGAGCCGGAGCTGACAGTAAGTGACTAGAATCCGGAAGAAGAGGGGCAACAGAATCAGATTTCTTACTTGACAGATGGGTCGGTAGAATGTAGACTATAATTACAAAGAGTCTATAAAACATCGACTATGCCTTGCGGGGGGGCAGGACAGGAGGGGCTTATGGGTGAGAATATCTACAGAATATTTGACGGTGTTTGGAACTTAAGTCTGGTGGGAGGATACTGCGTGCTACTGGTGCTCCTCGCCAGACTTTTGTTGCAAAAAGCACCAAAATGGTGCTCCTATCTGTTATGGGGAATCGTGTTCGTGCGGCTGTGCTGCCCGGTGTTGCCGGAGACGGGAATCAGCCTGATTCCGGAGAGATTGTTGTCGGTGGGGACTGAGATGATGTCAGGGCAGCAGACAACGGGTGCGGATCATCGTGATCTTACCGAGGGCAACGCTATGAAGAATAACGGGGATGCGCTGTGGCGGGAGCACGCTGCGGAGGAAGTACCGGACAGCCATGCGGCAGAAAAAACGATGGCTGTGGGAAATGACAATACTGTCATGAACGCTGACGGCACGCAGGATTTTTCCCTGGGAACTGCGAGAACAGAAAGTGGAGCTACGGTTGCAGGGGTGGCAGCCAGTGGAACAGATGCAGTGATTTCGGAAACATCTGCCGGAACGGGTACTGACGCCCGCGCATGGACATACCCGGTGTGGTTCCGTGTATTATCCATGGTATGGTTGGCAGGAATGCTTGTCTTCCTAGGATATCATGCTTATTCTTACCTGCGTATGCGTAACCGGATTCACCGACCTGACAGCGGTGTCAGACAGGTGGAACCGGGGATTTGCGAGATCGATGGTGGGCATCTGTCCTTTGTCATGGGGCTGGTCCATCCGGTGATCTATCTGTCTTCGGGCTTAGATCCTGAGAGCAGAAAAGTTGTTCTGTGTCATGAACGGGTGCACTTACAGCGCAGGGACTATCTGTTTAAGCCTGCGGCGTTGGTGATCTGCTGCGTCCACTGGTTCAATCCGCTGGTGTGGCTGGCATTTTATCTGATGAATATGGACTGTGAGATGTCCTGCGATGAAAAAGTTGTGAAGCTCCTCGGTGAAGAGAGTAAGAAAATCTACTCTTATACATTGTTGGAAGAGGCTTCCGGCGGCGAATGGAAACGCTATCGTGGTGGTTCCATCTGCGCACTGCTTTCTTTTGGCGAAGACCATGTGAAGAATCGTATCCGTCATGTATTGGATTATCGCAGGCCGCCATTCTGGGTCATGATCGGCGCGGCAGCAGTGCTTGTGATATTGGTGGTATGCCTGTGCAGCAACCCTGGCGGTGGAACAGATGCAGTAAATGCGGATAATGATACGGAGACTGGGGCGGATGCGACAGACATGACAGGAACGTCGGATGAAACAGCGGAAGGGGATTTAACGGCTGGTGAAGTGGACTATGAGGCTGCCAAAACGGAATGGCTGACGGTATTTGAGCAGGGTATCCACAGCAGGGAAGAGTTCAGTGGCCTGTTTGATGTGTCTGCCTTGGAGGATACCCGGTCTTTTGCCGGACAGGACGGCATCCAGTATCTTGGCTACGATGGTGTCGCGGCGCGGAAACTGCATCAGCGGATTTTAGACGGAGATGCCGCTGCCCATGAGACCTACAAGGATCCGGTGAAGGCTGCGGAAGCTCTGCTGAATCTACAGGGTGGCAGCGGGGAAATGACGGAACTGCTCTATGAAGCCGGGAGGCAGTATTTATTTTTCCAAAAGGATTCCACAAGACCCGGCGAAGGTTCTGTGGCAAACGTACATTATATTTTCGCTGATGGATCCGGTATCGATATTCCCATGGTATTTGCGGAGGAGAGCAGTCAGATCTGGATGCTCTCCCTGGGAGACATCGACAGTAAAGGCCGGCATTCTACCGGTCCGTTGGACGGAGAAAATCAGGCCAGAGTGGTCTATGCGGAATACGGACCCAGGGATGAAAATTGGGCTACCGTGGCAGAACTGTCGAAAAAATGGGTGTATGTAAAGGTATCCCCCGGATCTTTTGCGGATGTTGCTGCTACTTATCAGGTCTCCAGCTACGGTATTTATGCGGCCACCGGGGACGACGCCGGACTAAATTGTATGGTTCCGGGATATATAGCGCCGGGATGTGCGGCAGAGGGACGTTCCACGGTTTACCAGAATGTGGGAAATTACTATACGTCTGACAGTTATAGACAGGAGATGGCTTATCTGAAGCAACAGGATAGTGTCCGATTGTACTATTTTGCAGCTTCTGATTATCAGGATGGCGATTTGGAAATCTGGATCGACACGATCAGAGAATATGATACTTCGGGACAGACCGGAGAAAACGGGGTCACGGACTGGAAGCTGCCGTCGGAGGCGCAGGATTTCTCCGCAGACATGCTTACTGCGGAAGACGGTTATTGGATCCTGAGTCAGAGCAGCGGAACCGCCCAGATGAAACTTCCGCTTCTGTCCAACCAGCCGGTCTGGAATGGGAAGGTGGCGGCAGATCTGACGACAGAGGAAGCGGATGCTTATGCAGCAGCACAGAGACGGGATATTATGACGAATGTGGGAGTCGTATTCGATCTGTCCGAGCGGGCAGCGCAGGAGACTTATGCCCTGCTTGATCTCGATGGGAACGGAAGTGCAGAGCGGATCATATTGCGGCCCCAGATGGCACAGGCAGTAAACGAGCTGGACCATTCGCCCCTGGACAAGTATGTATTTGAGGTGAACACTACAAGAGGCGAGACGCGGACAGCACAGAATTTGGGGAACAGCATCTATGCGTTCAGCCCGGATGGCAGACAGATATTGCTGGCACTGATGCGTAGGGACGAGTTTGGACAGTGCGAGAGTTTCCTGTTCAGCTATGAGAACGGGGAACTACAGGAGGTAGGAAGCTTCGCGCAGGATATCCGGGAGATCTGGGTGGAAAACGGCCAGATCATCACCACCCAAAGCTATGATTATATCCTGCAGAGAGAAAATCTGCGGATCATATACCGCATCGGAAGTGACGGAAGGCTGGCGGAGATCCCCACAGACCGCTATGATCTGCCGGAGCAGGCGGTCCTGCACGGACTCAATAAGGATCTGGAAGTCTGCCGGACTCCGGATGCCGGCAGCGAACGCTTTACCATTAACGCAGATCACGGAGTCTATTTCCTTTATCTGGATGCCGGCAGACAGTGGCTCTGCGTGGAGACCGAGAATGGTGTCACCGGGTGGCTTAAGCTGGCGGATTACACTGCCGAGGAGGCTTGGGCGACTTTTAATGACTTGATGCCATATGGTGGGTGATAAAGACGGTCTCCGGAAAACTGGTGTTAGAAAGATGAATTAATACATAACAAAAAGATAATAATATATAAGAAATAAAACGATAAAATATCAATAGTTTCTACTACACTAGAAACTATTGATATTTTTCTGCAAAAATACTATAATAAAAGAACTGGAGGTGGAAGTAATGATTATTCGGGAAAGATATATGGACAATATCAGAGATTTTATTGATAAACCGGTCATAAAGGTCATCACCGGTATGCGACGAAGCGGAAAAAGTGCCCTATTGGAATTGACGAGGCAGGAACTGCTTGGTATGGGCAAAGATCCGGATCATATTATTTACATGAATTTTGAATCATTAAGATACGATCATTTAAAAGAATATAAAGCTTTATATCGGAACCTGATAGAACTAGAGGAAAAGATTTCGGGAAAATTGTACATTCTCCTGGATGAGATACAGGAAGTGGACGGCTGGCAGCAGGCAATCAACTCTCTGCGTGTAGATATTGACTGTGATATCTATGTGACCGGGTCGAATGCAAGATTGCTATCCGGAGAACTGGCTACGTTGCTAGCAGGCAGATATGTGGAGATTCGTGTATATCCTTTGGATTTTAAGGAATATCTAGAGTTTTCTGGAACGAATGAAGGAGAAGCAGAATTGTCCATTCAGGAAAATTTTTCCAACTATGTTCGATTTGGGGGGCTGCCGGGCATCCATCAGATGACATGGGAAGAAAGTAGGATTATGCAATATCTTCAGGATATTTATAATTCTGTTTTATTAAAAGATGTGATTGCAAGGAATAATATCAGAGATACTGCATTATTGGAAAGTATTATTAGATATCTTATGGACAATATCGGAAATACGTTTTCAGCAAAAACAATTACTGATTTTTTAAAGAGTCAGGGAAGAAAGCTAAGCATAGAAACCGTTTATAATTATCTAAAGGCTTTGGAGAGCGCATTCCTGATTCATAAGGTTGTAAGATTTGATATTAAGGGGAAGAAAATACTGGAAACGCAGGAAAAGTATTATCTTTCGGATTTGGGAATCCGACATGCGGTTATGGGATATCAAGATAATGATATTGCAGGAGTGTTGGAAAACATTGTATATCAGGAACTGCTTCGCAGAGGATATACAGTGATGATAGGAAAACAGGGTGTTGCAGAAGTGGACTTTGTGGCAGATAGGCTGGATGAAAGATTATATGTTCAGGTATGCTACATTCTGACACCGGAAAATACAAATCGGGAATTCGCTCCCTTAGAGGCAATCACAGATAATTATGAAAAAGTGGTGTTATCTATGGACACTTTATTACACATTAACCGGGGAGGCATCCGACAAAAAAACATTGTAGATTTCCTGTTGGAAAAATAAAGCAAAATAGAAAGAGGACATTATGAAAAAACAATATAAATTAACAGCATTGGCGCTGACTGCCTGTCTGTTGACAGGATGTGGTGCCCAGGAGACCAATGCAACACAGAACAGCGAAGCAGAGAGCCAAACCGAAAAAACTTCTAATATAGCCGCTGAAATAGATGAGGCAGAGACCTCCGGAGCTCTCACAGAGTCCGAATCCCGGGAAACACCCATTGCACCGAAAGAGATCCTCATAGATTTCACTGGAATCTCGGAATTTCACCCGGAAGGAACTGCGGCGCAGCCCTATTCCCTGGAAATCCTTTCCGAGACGTATAACAATATTACTTTTGCAGACGAATGGTACAATGCATCGGAAGACATTTCCCTTCCCATGATCGGAGAAAACTGGGACTGCTTCTATGATGAAAATTATACCTATCAGTGGGAGTATACCTATCAGTGGGAGGATGGAAAACTCAGCATTTTCGATGGTGAGAACTGCCTGTATGTACTGGAATATCCGACAGACAAATGGTACGTCAACGGTAATAATGCCTGCCTTGAGAACGGAATTTTTTACGGGGCTTCAGTAATGAACGGTTATGCGCAGCCGGACAGCTGCTTTATGTTTGCCTATGATCTGGAAAATGAGAAACTGCTGTGGCGAAGTGCAGACCAGACTTATAACAGCATGAATTTTCTCGTGAAAGGGGACGTGATCTTCTGCGGCTATGGCTTTACCGCAGAGGACGATTATCTCTATCAGCTGGATAAAAATACCGGAGAGGTGATCGACCGCCTGCCTCTGAAAAAGATGCCGGACCTCATGGCAGAGAAGGATGACCGGTTGTATGTGCACACCTATAGTTATGATTATGTGATTGAGATAGGGAATCATACTGAAATAAATCAAATTTATTTAAACGCGGTCGAAGAACTGGAAAATACGGGATATTTGCCAAACGGAGATTATTGTTATGTTGATAATGGTACTGGTTTTGAAAAACAAAAAGAGCTGGCATATCCCAATGAATTCGTGATATATGACATAAATGATGATGGTATAGATGAACTATTGATAGGAATTGAAGGAACGTGCAATTCGGACAGTGCACAATATATTTACCGATTTTCCGAGAAAAAAGAAGAGTTTGAATTATTATTTGATTACTATTATGGATGTAGATTTTATGAAAATGGATTGATATATGCTCCGGCATCACATTCGGGATATACATATAATGATGACTTTTGGCCGTATGAAGTATATCGGTATAATGAAATGGAAAATATGTACGAATGTATTGCCAGTGTTGAAGAGTTAGATTTAAACGCATGCCCGGAATACAAGGATAATTTTCCGTTTAAAGATGATAAAGATGGTGATAAAAAAATATACTTTGTGCGATTTTATGAAGACTCTCTTCGTTTAGATGAAGGAGAGTATAATGATTGGAAAGAAAAGCTATTTGAGAGTGATTTATTTGAGCTTAATTGGCATACTTTAAGTTAAAGTAATGATTGGGTAAAATAGCATTACCAAAAACCGTGCAATGCACAAAAATAAGGAGCGACGCTGCGGAAATTAAGAAAGATTCCTATCTTGAACAGTCAAAGATACTAAAAGATAATGGGATAATGATTAATACGGCGCCGAACAAAATTAATATCCATAAATAGTGAACTGCCTGATGATATATGCAGATAGTTTAGTAATCGTGAGGTGAAAAGAATCGTGTGGACACAGAACCTATGTTATACTGTGTCTATGAAAATCTATAATAGCTGTAAGACAAGGTATCGGAGGTTAGTCAATGGAATTTCAACTGCTGGCAGATAGCATTATACAGATAAATGATAAAGCAAGTTCGGCGGCGAAAAGCGCCGTGAATCAGCTTATGACGTTGAGAAATTGGGTAATTGGATATTATATAGTCGAATATGAACAAGAGGGTAGCGACAGAGCCGAATATGGTTCACATCTTTTGAAAAATTTGGAAAATCAAATTAATCAAAAAGGAATGAACGCAACTCTTTTTAAGGCTTGTAGACAATTTTATAAAGTATATCCTCAAATTGGTTCGACAGTGTCGAGCAAATTTGAATTACTAGATTTTGGAAAAAGTTCGACAGCGTCGAACCAATTTGTTACAGATCCAGATGTTTTGGTCAATAATTTATCGTTTTCACATATACGTGAGATTATGGGACTGACAGATGCTTTTGAAAGATTTTTTTACGAAACAGAATGCATGAAGTGCAACTGGAATGTGAGAGAACTTCGTAGACAGATAAAGACAAATCTTTATGTAAGGGCTGGCATAAGTAAAAAACCGGAACTATTATTAAAAAAGTCTGAAAGCAATGGAAATGGAACAATGCTTTCGATAAAAGATCCATTTACATTTGAATTTTTAGGGCTGGCTGCGAAAGATGCAGTGTCTGAATCGGATTTGGAACAAGCACTTATGGATCATTTGCAGGAGTTTATGCTTGAACTTGGTGAAGGATTTTGTTTTGAAGCTAGGCAAAAGCGAATTGTAATAGATGATAAGTATTATTTTATTGATCTTGTTTTTTATAATCGTATTTTACATTGTAATGTCATTATTGAACTTAAAAATGATGAGTTTAAGCATGAAGATTTAGGACAGCTCAATGCTTATGTAGGTTATTATAAGAAAAATGAAATGAATGAAGGTGATAATCCGCCTGTAGGAATACTTCTTTGCACAGATAAAGGGTCGCAAATGGTAGAATATGCATTATCAGGTATGGATAATCAATTATTTGTTTCAACTTACATGCTGCATTTGCCAGATAAGAAGAAATTAGAAGAATTTATGCTTAAAGAGATAGAAGAAATGGGAATGTAAAGATGAGAACTTTAGCCAAAACATGTTAGGGTGCTTTTTCATATATTGAGAAAGAGATGATAGCAGCACAATAATTGAAAATATCAAAATAATTAGCATCAGTTAATGAAATTATGATAAAAATATGGTGTTTTAAATTTGTAACATAAAAAGAGTTACAAATTTAAAATATCGTTTGTGTGAATGCTTGTGGGAGGAGAATTCAGGTAAGGAAAATGAACGAAAAGATGACAAAAAAGCAGAAAGTAGTATTTGCGGTTGTGGCAGCAGTGATTGTGCTGGGGATAATTATGTCTTACATATTTTTGATGAAAAATCAGCATATAGACAGTACACCTGAAGAAAAAAAGATGCCTGCCATGAGTGATACAGAAGACTATGAAGTACGTGAAAGTGATGAAAGCATTCAAAGCAGCGAAACAGAAGATTATTATATGACATCTACAGGAGTAACAGCAGAGGAGCAATTTGCTGAAGAGATTAAAAATGATATTTTAAAGCATGATTGGGATGCGTTATCTGAGAAGATTTCATATCCTATTGTAATAAATGGAACTACGGTTACTAATCGTGAAGATTTTTTAAAACTAGATATTGATGGAAAGCTGAATCAAGAATTTGTAGAGGCTATTCGTGCTGAAACATGCCGAAAAATGTTTTGCAATTGGCAAGGGGTGATGATGGGGGATGCCGGACAAATCTGGTTTGAAAAAGTTGGTAATGGAACAGGAACGCCGGAATTATCAATTATCGGAATTAATAATATGCTCGAGACAGAATCGGAAGATCTGAATGCGGAAGAAACGATAGAGCCAGATCCGGAAATAGCAGATGGCAGTGTGGACGAATTATCCATGGATGAAATCGAAGAATTGCTTTTTGGTGAGTGGAAAGTTACAAAATTGCTTGGCTTTACACACGTACAAAACGATTATACGAATTATCCGGAAGGACATGATATCATAGGCAATCATATTGTGATAAATGAAGATGTATTTTCCAGTGAAGGGCTTGAAAAATATGAACGTTATCAATGCGAGATTTTAGAACCTTCTTATGAGGTATCTCCTATAAAAGAACGTAATTTAATCTATTATGTAAAGGAAGCTATAAAAGACGATCCGGAACTATATGATTGGATTCTGAATTATGATGAATTACAGGATTTAAAAATAAGGGGCACAAGAGATGGAATAAAGGGGAAGT
>OLGZ01000693.1_pt1 | contig 24675 bp, 19 predicted proteins | sample 1605981 | NCBI WGS metagenome assembly OLGZ01 (sample SAMN03283291) | human gut metagenome | biome: human-associated habitat; material: feces | host: Homo sapiens | place: Peru | collected 2012 | reverse complement strand
GGAAATAACTCCGGATTCAGATTGGATTCGGGTTCATCCCAGAGAAGAATTGTTCCGTGCTCCAGGAGCCCGTTGCGGATCAGCTTCCACAACAGGGCAAGCTTGCGGAGTCCCTCTGCTTCCAATGAGAAATCAATTTTGCGACCATCTTTTTTTACAACGTAAAAGGTATCATTTTCCTGAACAACGGAACCGTCAATCGCACTGCTAATTTGTTCAAGAATAACGTTCATATAGCTGGGAAGGGTTCGTGCTTCAGGCAGAGAGGCATTTACGATGATGTCTATCTGAGTTCCATCAAAAGGCATTTTGAATTTTTCGTTCAAAGCAAGAAAGCCTTTGGAATGAGACAACATTTCTGTCGTTGGAATAAAAACCGATTGCATATCCAGTCCGAGCCAGTCATCAAGATTGAAGAATCCCTTGTGGGATAAACTATATGAAAATGTATGCTCGCCATCAGAAACTTCAAATCCACAATACCCCTGTTTGCTGGCACCATTCTTTAACAAGTCGCTGTCACCTATATTGTTGGAAAAAAACTTATGAAATTTATCTGTCTTTCCGGCGCTTGTCCGCTCAATCGACCACTGCGTTGCAGCATAGATCATTTTCAGCAGGGTTGTTTTTCCAGTACCGTTTTCTCCGATAATCACATTGATACCATCGGAAAAGTGCAATTCAAAAGCATCATGGATATGGTCACCTTCGTGAAGTTGTCCTTCCTTTGGGTCGTTGTTGTTCTTCCTCCATCGCTTTTGAAATGCCATAACATTCATAATTTTAATAGATTTAATTGACATGATTATCGCCTCAATTCATATAGATTATGACCCGTATTGTGACTATAAATCTAAGGTCCTATTCAGATTTTCGTTTGATATACTTGCCATTCTTGATTCTCGCGTCCGCTGGCTTCTCTGCGTCCTCTGGGATCCCCCAGACCGAGCCAATGCGGATAGCACCGGGGACGCGCCCCTCGCCGCACAAAATCTGAATACGGCGAGTGGAGATACCCCAGCGTTCGGCGGTTTGCGCGATAGATAAATACTTCATGGCGGTACTCCTGTTGCAGTTCCGTTCTGCGTCTTCTTATAAAATCACAGTATAATTATAATCGTCAAAGCGAATAAAAGTAAAGGCTTTCTGAAAAGTTCAGGAAGTATTTTCAATTCAGACATGAAAGGGATGTGGGGCTTCCCAAAAAATCAAAATGGGTGTATCGGCTGCAGGGCTGAACCGCTCATTCGTCAGCCGTTTCGCCTCGAACATCAACCAGATTTGCCGTCGCATCAACAGCACCGGGCATTTCTACGATACCGATGTTGCCGAGCTGAAAGAACGGATGGCTGACGTATGGGAGCTGCTGAAAGTGCGGCAGAGGGAGGAGCTTTGACCACAGCGGGGGTTTCCGTGTGTGTTTTTTCCGTCACCGGTTTTCCGGACGATGGATAAGCTGACGCTCCGGAGCGTTCCACCTAGATTTCAGTACGACGGTTTCCGTGACGCTTATCGGGGCTGGATTTCATCCGCTAACTAATAAGAAATAAATCAAGATACAAGAGAATCAATCTATCAATCAACACAAAAATGGATTGATGGATGGGACAGGAGGTCAGATGAAAACTTTTTGCAAGCTCACGACGCAGAGCCCGGCGGCGTCCTATGTGCCGCTTCCAAGGTTCCTTCTCCAAGACGAAGCCCTGCGGGACATCGGCAACGACGCAAAGGTGCTCTACGCGCTGCTGCTGGACAGAGCCAGCATTTCCTGGCAGAACGGCTACGTCGAGCCGAACGGCACGATCCGGCTGTACTTCACCTTGGAGCAGGCACAGACAAAGCTCCACCGCAGCCGCTAGAGCGCCACGCGAATCTTCTGGGAATTGGAGTACAGCGATTTTATCGTTCGGCGCAAGCAGAGCCTGGGCAAGCCCGCCCTCATCACGCTGACCTACCCGGTGGACGCAAAACTCATTCAGCCGAAAGAGGATGGTGCAAAACCGTCCGGCTAAAGGTCGAAAACAAAGAATTTTTTTGCTCTGTAAGTAGCGCAAATCATAGAGGAATGTCTTTTCCCATAACAACTCAGCAAAGCGTGTCTATGCGACTACAGAAGCGATAAAGGGGGGATCAAGTGAACGCAGAAAAACTAATATCGCAAACAGCGTGGATGCAACCGAAATTCCGGAATACGTCTTTGAATCGCTGGCACGGAGTCTACTTCCGGTAATTCAGAGTACTACGAAAGTGAAGACGGCCAAAAGGCATTTGCCGATTGGAAAGCAGAGCGGGAGATTCCGGATTCAGCGTCTACATAGAAAAACCGGGAGGATTGCAATAATCGGCAGTCCTCCCGGTTTTTCTATTATCAGTCTTCAATTTCTTCGATAGAAACAACAAATCCGAACCCATGACCAATTGGTAAAAGGTTCGGATTATATTGTTTTGGTGGAGCATAGGGGGATCGAACCCCTGACCTCAAGATTGCGAACCTTGCGCTCTCCCAGCTGAGCTAATGCCCCATGTGTTTACGTATTATACCCCTTTGGGGGGTGAGATGCAATAGATTTTTTAAAGGCAGGGGGAATCACAAATGAGGGAAAAGGAAAATGGCAACAAAAAATCCCACGGCGCGGAGCACGTGGAACTTTTCATTATGATGGGCGATAACAGGATCGAACTGGTTCCGCAGCGAACACATTTTGAAGGAGCAAAGCGACGCACAAAATGTAGTGAGTCGCGGATGCAGGAGGTTACATGACTGTAGAGAAAAAAGGAAAAGGCAAGAAAAAAGACCGCATGGAGCAGATCACATGAGGTCTTCTTTTGGTGGGCGAAAACAGGATCGAACTGGTTCCGCAGCGAACATCATTTGAAGGAGCAAAGCGACGCGCAAATGATCGTGAGCGCGGATGCAGGAGGTTATATGACTGTAGAGAAAAAAGGGAAAAGGCAATAAAAAATCCCACGGCGCGGAGCACGTGGAACTTTTCATTATGGTGGGCGATAACAGGATCGAACTGGTTCCGCAGCGAACACATTTTGAAGGAGCGAAGTGACGCAAAAAATGTAGTGAGTCGCGGATGCAGGAGGTTATATGACTGTAGAGAAAAAAGAAAAAAGGAAAGAAAAAAGCACCACGGAGCGGATCACGTGATGCTTTCTTTTGGTGGGCGATAACAGGATCGAACTGCTGACATTCTGCTTGTAAGGCAGACGCTCTCCCAGCTGAGCTAATCGCCCATGGTGACCTGTGGGGGATTCGAACCCCCGAACCCGCCGTGAAAGGGCGGTGTCTTAACCGCTTGACGAACAGGCCACTGGCTCCTGAAGCAGGGTTCGAACCTGCGACATCGTGATTAACAGTCACGCGCTCTACCGGCTGAGCTATTCAGGAATCTGTACGTGAGTACGTGCATTATAATATCAAATCTCGCAGTGCTTTGCAAGAGGGAATTTGATTAGAAAAAGATGAATGAGGTTTAGGGTTCAAGGTTCGGGGTTAGCTCATCGGGCGAGTTGCCCTTTGATTTCATTGGGAAAGAGGTTCAGCAGGTTCTATAGGTTCTGAGGGTTCAACGGGGAAATCCCAGTCACCAGCCACCAGTCACTCCTAATCCCTAATCCCTAATCCCTAGCTACTAATCCCTAGCTACCAGTCACAAGTCACTAGTCACTTTGCACCCCCCAATCCCTAATCCCTAGCCACTAGTCACTTCTCAGTAAAAATGGCAATAAAAAATCCCACGGCGCGGAGCACGTGGAACTTTTCATTATGGTGGGCGATAACAGGATCGAACTGGTTCCGCAGCGAACACATTTTGAAGGAGCGAAGTGACGCAAAAAATGTAGTGAGTCGCGGATGCAGGAGGTTATATGACTGTAGAGAAAAAAGAAAAAAGGAAAGAAAAAAGCACCACGGAGCGGATCACGTGATGCTTTCTTTTGGTGGGCGATAACAGGATCGAACTGCTGACATTCTGCTTGTAAGGCAGACGCTCTCCCAGCTGAGCTAATCGCCCATAAATCGTTGACGCAGACTATTATGCCATAGTCTCGCGTAAGATGCAAGAAGAAAATGAGTTCGGGTATGAGGTGGTGCGGCGCATAAAATATAGAAACGCCGCGGAGTATAGATGATGGCGATGCCCGAAAGTAGTATTCAAGTCACCAGTCACTTGATACTCCCAATCCCTGCTTTCACACATGCGTCGTTTATCGGACTGTAAGAAAGATTTCTCGGCAACGCTTTCAATGACGATACGAGAGAGTCTGATGTCTCCTGGTTTTTAGTCACCAGTCACTCTTTATCCCGGAAGACCCATGCGAAAGGGGCCGCTGACTCTTTGAGTCAGCGGCCCCTTTGTTTACGCTTTCGTATTACGCAGTGTGAGAATTATTTTTCTTCTTTGGCTTTGCGATCTGCGATCTCCTGGTCATAGGATTTCTGGATGCGGACGTAGTTTTCACGGCGCTGTTTGGCATCGCGTTCGGTCTTTTCGAAGAGTTCTTCCGCTTTGTCTGGGAAGAGCTTCGCTAGAGATGCGAAGCGGACTTCGCCCATGAGGTAGTCGCGGAAGTTGCCTTTTGGTTCGCGGCTGTCGAGGTGGAATGGATTCTTGCCCTGTTCCAGAAGCTCTGGGTTGTAGCGCCAGTTGCACCAGTAGCCACATTCGACGGCGCGTTTCTCTTCTTCGGAGGATTTGCCCATGCCGGCTTTGAGGCCGTGGTTGATGCATGGAGCATAGGCGATGATGAGGGACGGTCCCGGATAAGCTTCTGCTTCGCTGATGGCTTTGAAGGCCTGATTCATATCAGCGCCGAGAGCGATCTGTGCGACGTAGATGTAGCCGTAGGATACGGCGATCATGCCGAGGTCTTTCTTCTTGGTCTTCTTGCCGGAGGCTGCGAATTTGGCGATGGCAGCAGCCGGAGTGGACTTGGAGGACTGTCCGCCGGTATTGGAGTAGACTTCGGTATCGAGGACGAGGACATTCACATCTTCGCCGGAAGCGAGGACCTGATCGAGGCCGCCGAAGCCGATGTCGTATGCCCAGCCGTCGCCGCCGAAGATCCACTGGGATTTCTTGACGAAGTGATCCTTGAGATCCAGCAGTTCTTTGTATTCCGGATGCGCGGAAACCGCAGCGGTGAGGGCCGCATCGAGCTTGTCGGCGCGGTCCCTCGTGCCTTCGCCGAGGTCTTTCTTGGCGAGCCATTCTTCCATGGCGGTCTTGACATCGCCTTCCGCTGCCGGGAGGAGAGCTTCGAGCTTTTCGGTCAGGCGGCTTCTGAGCTTCGCTTCACCGAGGTGCATGCCGAGGCCATATTCCGCGTTGTCTTCGAAGAGGGAGTTCGCCCAAGCCGGGCCCTGTCCTTTGCTGTTCTTGGTATATGGCATGGACGGGGCGCTTGCGCCGTAGATGGAGGAGCAGCCGGTCGCATTGGAGATCATCATGCGGTCGCCGAAGAGACGGGTGACCATATTGATGTACGGGGTCTCGCCGCAGCCTGCGCAGGCACCGGAGAATTCGAAGTAGGTCGGTTCGAACATGGCGCTTCTGAGGTTCTTTTTGCCGAGCGGATTGTCTCTTGCCGGGAGGCTCTTTGCATAGTCCCAAAGGTTCTGCTTGGGGAGCTCTGTCTCTGCTGGCTTCATGACGAGGGCTTTCTTCGGAGCCGGGCAGGTATTCGCGCAGATGCCGCAGCCGTAGCAGTCTTCCGGATCGACGACGATGCGGTACTTGAGTCCTTTGACCGGGCCTCTGAAGTCTTTGACGATGAAGCCTTCCGGCGCATTCGCTGCTTCGTCTTCGGTGACGAGGAATGGACGGATGGCAGCATGCGGGCAGACGACGCCGCACTGGTTACAGCCGATACAGTTTTCCGGGATCCATTCCGGGATCATGATGGCTGCCGATGGACGTTCGTACTGGGAGGTGCCGGACGGGAAGGTGCCATCTTCGATGCCTTTCCAGGTGGAAACCGGGAGGTCGTCGCCTTCCTGACGGTTCATGACGTCGCAGACGTTCTTGACGAAGTCCGGACGGCTGACCTTGGCGATGGAGCCGCCGGTGGTCGCATGTTCCCATTCAGATGGTACTTCGACTTCGACGATGCCTTCCATACCGGCGTCGACAGCTTTGTTGTTCATGTCGACGACGTTCTGGCCTTTTCTGCCGTAGGATTTTTCATTGGAGTCTTTCAGGTACTTCACGGCATCTGCATCAGGAATGATGTGGGTGAGGTGGAAGAAGGCAGACTGCATGATCATATTGATGCGGCCGCCGAGACCGATGTTCTTTGCGATCTCAAAGGCATCGATGATGTAGAATTTTGCTTTGAGGGCAGCGAGCTTCCGTTTCATGGCTGCCGGCAGGACGCGGTCCAGATCTTCTTTTCTCCATGGGGAGTTCAGAAGGAAGATGCCGCCCGGCTTGAAGCCGCGGAGAAGGTCGTATTTATAGATGTAGGACGGACGGTGGCAGGCGATGTAGTCAGCCTTGCGGATGAGGTAAGGCTTTCTGATCGGATCGGGGCCGAAGCGCAGATGGGAGATGGTGACGCCGCCGGATTTCTTGGAGTCATAGGCGAAGTAGCCCTGTGCATAGAGGTCGGTGTGGTCGCCGATGATCTTGATGGCGCTCTTGTTCGCACCGACGGTGCCGTCAGAGCCGAAGCCCCAGAATTTGCAGGAGACGAGCTTGGACGGGATTTCCGGTACCGGGAGCGGAGCGAGGGAGAGGTTCGTCACGTCGTCTTTGATGGAGAGCGTGAAGTTGTGACGCGGGGTCTCTTCCTTCAGGTGTTCATAGACAGCCATGATGTCTTCCGGAATGACGTCCTTCGAGCCTAAGCCGTAGCGGCCGCCGCAGACTTTGATGGCGCGGCCGGAAGAGGCGATCGCAGATACGACATCCAGGTAGAGCGGTTCGCCGATGGCGCCCGGTTCACGGGTGCGGTCGAGGACGGCGATCTTCTTGACGGTCGATGGGATCTGGTCAAGGAAGTGCTTGACAGAGAATGGGCGGTAGAGGTGTACATTCAGCACGCCGACTTTTTCGCCGTGGGCATTGAGTGCATCGGTGACGTCCTTGCAGATGTCGGTGACAGAGCCGATCGCGATGATGATGCGGTCAGCATCGGCTGCGCCGTAGTAGTCGAAGAGATGGTAGCTTCTGCCGGTGATCTTGGAGATCTCATCCATGTAGCCCTGAACGATGTCTGGGAGGGCATTGTAGAAGGGGTTCGCTGCTTCGCAGTGCTGGAAGTAAACGTCCGGGTTTTCTGCGGTGCCGCGGATGACCGGATGATCCGGATTGAGAGCGCGGGCTCTGAAGTCCGCAAGGGCTTTCTGGTCGATGAGCGGAGCGAGCTCTTCATAGCCCATGACCTCGACCTTCTGGATCTCATGGCTCGTGCGGAAGCCGTCGAAGAAATTGATGAAAGGTACGCGGCCTTTGATGGCAGCAAGATGGGCAACGCCTGCGAGGTCCATGATCTCCTGGGCATTCGCTTCTGCCAGCATCGCGCAGCCCGTCGCACGTGCGCTCATGACGTCCTGATGGTCACCGAAGATGGAGAGTGCGTGGTTTGCAAGCGCTCTCGCTGCGATGTGGAAAACGCCCGGGAGCAATTCGCCTGCGACTTTGTACATGTTCGGTACCATGAGCAGCATGCCCTGAGATGCCGTATAGGTGGTAGTCAGCGCACCGCTCTGCAAAGAGCCATGGAATGCGCCGGCTGCGCCGCCTTCTGCCTGCATTTCGACGACGTGTACGGTGTCACCGAAAATATTCTTCTTGCCGTGAGCGGCCCATTCATCCACTTCTTCCGCCATCGGCGAGGAAGGGGTGATCGGATAAATAGCAGCTACTTCTGTGAATGCGTAGGAAATATACGCAGCAGCTGTGTTGCCATCCATTGTTTTTACATTTCTCACAGATCAACACTCCTTTATATGGAAAATCTGTTCAAGGGGAGCAGAGGAGATGAAGGATGAGGAAGGTGGCGCCTTTCCGGCCACGGATTCCTGCTCATCAGTTACCTGGCTTTTATACCTTTGCCTTTACTCTTCCCTTGCAAGATACCTGAAAATTAGGTACAATGGTTTTATGATAATTTTGCATAGATGGATTCACTTTATTCTATACTAAGTCATAGACCATGGACATTTCCAGGGCATCCGAATAGATACATTTCTATTATAGAATAAAGATATGGATTTCACAAGAAAATGAGAAGGAGAAAGGAATTAAGAGTAGCTGGCAACTAGTGACTGGTGCCTGGGAATGCCCGGTGAGTTGTGACTGAGATAGTACTTTCGGGCTTCGCTTATCGTAATGGACCATTCCCGCTTTTTCTCTTTCTCACTTTTCCACGGAGGATCACAATGGATTATCGTCATCTGAAATATTTCATGGAAGTCGCTGAACAGAAGAGCTTCTCGAAAGCAGCACGCAATCTTCATATTTCCCAGTCCGCCATCAGCCGCATGATCAAGTCGCTGGAGGATGAGCTGGGGGTCGTGCTTTTCATCCGCAACGCAAAGACGGTAGAGATCACAGCGCCGGGGACCATTTTCCTGAACTATGCGAAGCGGTGTCTTTTTATTTTTGAACATCTGAAGTCGGATTTTGAAAATGAATTCAACCTGAAGCAGGATACCATCGAGATCGGGCTGCCGCCGATCACCGATGCGCATGTCTTTGCAAAGCTTCTGGGCGAATTCAAGAAGAACTATCCGCAGATCGCCATCAAGCTCTATGAGCACGGTTCGAAGGTCATCGAGACCTCTGTCCAGGAGGGGGTCATCGACGTCGGCATCATCTGCACCATTCCGAATAACGAATTCGAGTCCTTCTTCCTTTCGGAGGATGAGATGTGCGTCGTCATGCCGAAGGGCTATCCGCTCGAAGAGCACCCTGTCGTCCCGATGAAGCTGCTCGCAGACTATCCGCTCGTGCTGTACCGCGATGATTTCAATATGCATGATGACATCATGTCGAACTGCAAAAAGATCGGCTTCACGCCGAAGATCGTATTCGAGACGAGCCAGCGTGAGCTGATGCTGCAGACGGTCGCAAGCGGCCTTGGCGTCGCGATCCTGCCGTCGCGCCTGTGTCCGGCAAACAGCGAGGAAAGCAAGGTCGTCACCCGTGTGATGACAGAGCCGCGCATGACGCATCACCTCTATGCCATCTGGAAGAAGGGCCGCTACCTCTCCCGCGCTGCCCGTCTCTGGATCGAATTCACCAAAGACCATCTGACGCTTTTGAATGACCCGCGTAAGATCGATGATATGATGAGGAAATAGGATTTCCATGGAACAGTGGAAAAGGAAAATACAGTGGAGAGAGCGCAAATATCTCTACCTTATCATGGCCATGCTGCTCGGCATGGTCATTTATCAGCAATTTTTGATCACCGACCTGCAGGAACGGATGATGAATATCGAGGCGTCCTGCTATGACGACCAGCTGAATGATATCCGCTATGAAGCGGAGGAAGCGCTTCGTCAGAATGAAGAGCAGGGAAAGGATATCTATCTTCTGCAGAAGCACAGTGCGGATCACCGCTTCCGTCTGCTGGAATTGGAATGGGAGAAGTAGTGGTCTGTGACTAGTGACTGGAGACTGGAAGACGTTAGACGTTAGACATCAGATGTCAGATATCTGTAGTCTAAAGTCTCCAAGACTCCAAGTCTCAAGCGGACACCGCCAAGATTTATACTCCGTGACGCTTTTGATTTTGTACGTTGCACCTTCCATTTTCACTATTAGGGAAACGCTGATTAAATCGCAGAGTCAAATTCTACAAGAATTTTTATACATAGCTTCGTCATAGCCTTCCTTAAATAGCTCGCTATTCGCGTCAGGTTATTCCTCGCTATGCATAAAAATTCAAGAGTAAAATCTGACAACGATTGAATCAGTGTTTCCCTAGTCTCATTTTATCATGAATCACTGCATGTGAAAAGAGGAATCCGACGTCCGGACTCCTCTTGCCGACACGCTCCCTCATCGCTGTCTTTCAGGAAAAACGCAGGCTGTCTATCACTAGCAGCCAAGATGTTTCGCTTTTTCATCGAGCTTTGCTTGGATGCGCTTACCGGTCTCTGTCATCGCAAGACCAGCGCGGCTGGTTTCCTTGAGCTCGACAGGAAGCCTGCGCCCCACATCCGCCATGGCAGAAATGACTTCATCTGCAGGAATGGCACTTCGGACCCCATTCATGACCATTTCCACCGCAACCAGAGCGTGGACGGCATGGAACGCATTCCGCTTCACGCAGGGGACTTCGACAAGTCCGCCGACCGGGTCACAGACCAGACCCAGGATATTTTTCAGCGCGAGTGCGAAGGCATCCGCCATCTGTGCATTCGTCCCGCCCAAAAGGTCCACAGCCGCCGCTGCCGCCATCGCAGCCGCAGTGCCGCATTCCGCCTGGCAGCCTCCGACCGCCCCTGCGATCGATGCCTTCTCTGCCACGACCTTACCGATCGCGCCTGCCGTAAAAAGTGCTCGCGTCATGTCATTCATGGTGGCATTCACTTCTTCCGAGACCGCAGCCAGTACCGCAGGCAGAATGCCGCAGGAGCCAGCCGTAGGGCATGCCACGATGCGATACATCTTGGCATTCGCTTCCGCTGTCGCAACGGCATATGCCGCCGCGCGCTGACAGGCCGGAGAGAGGAAGCGCATCTTGCCTTGGAAAAGGCGATTGGCATCGCCTCCGACGAGGCCGCTCGAAGACTTCGCCGTATCGGACAGTCCTTCCTGGATCGACTGCCGGAAAATAGGGATCATATCTTTCATACGTTCCCAGACGTCCTCAAAAGACTTTCCACTCTCCTCTGCCTCTTGGCGGCAGGCAAGCTCCCCCGGAGCACAGTGCGCCGCATCAGCAGCAGCAAAAAATTCAGATAATGTATGGTAAGTAAGCATGGTCGTCTCCTTGGAATAAGTAGTTGTTGGTTCAATAGGTTCTGAAGGGAGGGCAGGTTTAGGGTTCAGGGTTCAGGTTGATGAGTTCAGGGTTGTGGTGGCAGCTTCGCTGCAAAATATATATTTGCGGCGAAGCCGCCACCTTCATTCCTAATTCCTCATTTAAGCCAAAGCTTTCAAACGGAATCACGAAGCGGCACTCCCCACGGGCTACCCCCGAAGTTTGAACGCGGGAATAAGTGGCTAGGGATTAGGAATTGGGAATTAGGAGTGACTAGTGACTTAAATGCCATCTTCGGGCATCCCATCTATACGCCGCGGCGCTTCCATATTTTTATGCGCCGCACCACCACTCCTCACTCCTAACTTCTCACTCCTAACTAGAAAACGCAAATCTTTCAAACGAAATCAAAGGACGGTACCCCCACGGGCTAGCCCTAGATAATATCCATTGCCATTGCGTACACGATGTTGGCATTCGAGGCGGCGATCTCGTCAGCAAGCTTCTGCGAGACGCACTGGTCCGTATGGATGATCATGACTGCTTCATCCCCTTTTCCCTTGCGGAAAAGACGCATATTGGAAATATTGATCTCTTCGGCAGCGAGCGCGCGGCAGACCTCAGCCACGATCCCCGGTACATCGTGATGACGTGTCAGGAAGGTGTACTCTTCTCCCGTGATCTCGACAGGATACCCATCGATTTCTGTGATCAGCACACGACCTCCCCCCAGCGATCGGCCCACGACCGTCACATGCGCGCCATTTTTGCCGTAGGCTTCGATCTTGGCCACATTCGGATGCCCCATGTCATCTTCTGAAAGGGCAAAGGAGATCGGGATCTCCTTCTCTTCCGCAATGTGCAGTGCATCACGGATGGAGCCGCTGTCCGGCGCATAGCCCATCAGCCCTGCTGCCAGCGCACGATCGGTCCCATGACCTTTCCCTGTTTTTGCAAAAGAACCATAGAGTGTGATCTTCGCTTCTTTCAGAGGTTCTCCCAGAATGCGGCCCGCGACCTGCCCGATGCGTGCCGCTCCTGCGGTATGTGAGCTGGATGGCCCGATCATGACGGGCCCGATGATATCGAAAATTCCCATTTCTCATTCTCCTTATCCTATAACTGTAAAATCAGTCCGGGAAGTACGGGTGACTTTATTCCATAATAAAAATCTGCCCCAAAGGGCAGATCTCCTTCAAGCACAATCGCCCCACGGGTGAAATCCGGCATTGAATCAATGATACATGCAGTTGTCTAGTTTTCAAAAGGCATGGCCCGATCGCCTGCCACATCACATCCAGTGGCTGAGGTCGAAGTCTTCGCCAATGGTCTCACGGATGCAGATCTTGGCGATGTACATGCCCATGAGTGTCAGTGACGAACGGCGAAGGAGGCTCGTATCCCAGGCATCCTGCAGTTTGACCAGATCCGGAGAAATGCGGCCAAGGATATAGCTCATTTCCTTCCTGTCATACGGCGCCGGACGAGACTCTGCCAGTGCCTGCAGGGTACTTCTCATGACGGCATCCTCGATGCCAAGATCATCCAGAAGTGATGTCAGCATGGCTTCGTCGACAGCCGCCAGCTTGTAGTAGGAATTATACAAGCTATTGACAATGACACCGGCCGGCCAGGAAGGACGCACCGCTTCCAGCTCACTCTTCATGCAGCCGCGGAAGGCAAAGACGAAGGGATATGAATCATGCAGCACCTGTCCGAAAGGATCCTCTTTATTTTCAAGAGAAATGCAGTGCAGGTACTCGAGCTGCTGATAGCCGCTGTATTCGTTTGGAAGCTCGCCCACAAAAGGCGTGATGTACTTTTCTGTATATTTTTTGAGGCGTGCGGCATCCACGTTATCCGTATTTCTGGAGTAGTGGAAAATGAGCAGCAAAGACAGCGCGTGGAATCCGGTCTCCTCCATGCGTGGCATAGCTTTCAGGGCATCGTAGGCAAGGATGGTCTTTGTATCCGACCTGTTTCCATGCGCCACATCCGAGAAAGCATCCGATACCATGGCGAGCACGACTGGTGTCGGCATCATGACATAGGTGCGCTGGGCATTCTGCATCGCTTCCTGCACCATGATATGTGTCAGCGTATCCACCAGCTCCCGGTCGCTCATGGCGAGCTTCTCGATGAGATGATGTGTCACTTTGCGTGTATCCTGCTCTACCGTCCGCGATACAGCACCATAACGGTTCAGGAAATGGCGGACAAAATAGTCCTCGAGCGTATCCACCTTGGGGTGGTCCTCCAGGATCTTGGGCGCGGGCTCCGGCGGAAAGGGACTCTTTTCCGCAGAAGCCACAGCTTCAAAGGGCGCTGTATTTTCGAAATCCTTTTTGGCAAAGACGCGCGTCTTTTCTTCCTCGGCATCGTCCTTTTCGATGATCGGAAGGATCTCTGTCGCATCATCGACGGCAGGCTTTCCGGCGATCGGAGAAGCAGCTGCTTTTTCTTTAGAAATCGTAGGAATTTCCATGGTCTTATCCAGATCGGCCATGATGGGTTCTGCATTTTTCTTCTTTCCGGGCAATCCGAATATCATGAGACAGGTGACCGCAAAGAACAGAAGAACGACCCCGGCAAGGACCAGATAGGGAATGATAAACATCGATGCTCCTTATATACTCTCTTTACTTTATAAAATCAAATCAGTTACATGGTATCATATTTTCCTTTTGACTTCAATCATATACGAAGGGAGGTTCACCCGTGAAGAACCGCCATTGACGTGCGAAGGCGGTTCTGCAGCTTCTTGCCGGCTGCCTTCCTCAAAGAGCTCGATGCTCACGTTTTTTCCACACTCTTTGGCATCTCTTGAAAGAGGGATCCAATGGCTGCGTAATCAGATCAGCCTTTGCCGAGCTTCACCGCCTTTGGCGTTCGAAGCTCGGCGAAGGCATTCCACGGCTTATCGTAGATGACCAGACACTCCGTCACAGAGTCGTAAGCCGCTTTGGCAAGGAATGACCCCAGTTCGGAAAACGGACCTGCATCCGTATAGCGCTCTGCCCCGATCTCCGTCACAAGTGTGATGCCGTCCGTCCCTGTTCCTGTAGCCGGACGCCCGTTATTCACATCCGCGATGCCCAGATCTGAAAGCGCTGCGCTCTTTCCTTCTGTCAGCGTAATGAAGCTTCTCGCCATGATGCCTTCGGGAAGACTTCCATGGATGAGGACCATCATATTGATGGTGCCGACAGGTGCAAAGTGACCATCCCTCTCCCGATACAGCGGCTTAGACGATGCGCGGCAGGCCGTCTTTTCCACGCCTCCCGTAGTCACGATCTCTACCATAAGATCTCCGGATGTGAAAACCTTGTGCGAGTACTGATACACCTTTGCCGCCGTCAGAAGCGCACTGGAGGTTTCCGGATCGGCCCCCTCCTTTTCGATACAGCGTTTCAGGTATGCGGCTACCGATCCGCCGGGAAAATCAGACTCTTCGCCATAAAAGGTTCTGAGCCGCTGATTCATCACAGCTCTCACGCGGCGCAGACCGCCGCCATAGATCGCAGTCGAAAGTGAGAGATGCTCTTTATCAAAGGAGATCAAAAGACTGTCCTCGCTGACACGAAGACGGGCTCCCGGCACAGCGAGAGAATGGATGGTGGGATACATGGACGTCGACCTCTTTTCAATGAATGAATGGGCAGAAACACGGATGACGCTCTTCCTGATGTCGTCCGTATTTCTACGCTTCATTATATCACGAGCGATCAGCGGCAAGAGCGCCCCCCCGCATTGCCCCTTATTTCCTTATGGACAAACCCACACGCCTTTGCTATGATAAGAGCAAAATATTTCTGTTTTAAAAAGGAGTTGGTACGGCTATGCCCTATGACGAGCGGACACTTTGTGAATTAAGCGAATCTGCAGAAATCACCCCTATAGGAATCCAGCTGGAAGTGAATGCGGAAATTTTTAATACGCTTCACAACCTGCTTTGCACCATGCGAGAGGACAAAGACATCTCCCCTTCTGATGAAGCACGCCTCTACAAACTTTGGCGGCAGACCATCCATGAAATGTCACTGATCGAGCTTCGGAAAGGCCGCGGTCTCCCCATGTCCGAGCAGATCTCCATGCTGCGCGAAGCCTATGACATAGAAACTAAGTACATGGCGGACCAGATCTTCCGTCCAGTTTCCAGCGTACAACTGACAAAAAAACTCATCGAGAAGGAAAGTGCCTTTGATGAAGAAGAGATGAATGCCTTCTTCCGAAAGACCATCTGGCCATCTATCCGTCAGGGAAAGAAAGGCGGGCAGAAGCATCCCACCGCCTACATCATCGCAGGACAGCCCGGCTCGGGCAAGACGCGCATGTCTTCCATGATCATCGAAGAGTATGATGGAAATATCGTACAGTCCATGAGTGATAATTTCCGCGGTTTCCACCCTCGTTATAAAGCTCTCATGAAGAAGTACGGGCAATATTGTGCCTATTTCTCCATGGCTCAGGGGCAGTACCTCTCAGACCTTGCCATGAAGCAGGCCGCTTTAGAGCGTTACCACATCCTTCAGGAAGGATCTCTGGAAGATGTCTCCCACACCAAAGAATACATCCGTTATCTGAAAGAGCGCGGCTATACCATCTGCGTGCTCCTCAGGGCCTGCCCTAAAAAGGAAAGCTGGAAGGCCATCCACCAGCTCTTCCTGCAGCAGCGTCTGAAAGCACCCGGACTTTCCCGTCTCATCACGAAAGAACAGCATGACAAGGCATGCCTTTCCTTCCTTTCTGCCACCAATGACCTCATTGCACAGAACTTGATGGATCGGCTCATCATCAAAAGCCCCAAAGGGCTTCTCTACGACAGTGATGATATGCCCACAGAACGAGTCAGTGAGCTTCTTGCGAAGCGAATGACAAAATAAAAAGAGGCCGAAAGGTCTCTTTTTTATGATGAGGAATCTCGAATGACTAGTGACTGGTGACTTGAACACTAGGGAAGCGCTGATTAAATCGTTGTCAGTGTTTCCTATATTTTGAAACTTCGCGGCGCTTCCCCTTTTTATGCGCCGCACCACCCCCGTTGAACCCGTTGAACCCGTTGAACCCGTTGAACCCACTGAACCCACTGAACTCACTGAACCCCGAACCTTGAACCTTGAACCCTGAACCCTGAACCTTGAACCTTGAACCTTGAACCCCATGACTCCCAAATCTCACCTTTCCCAGATCGCCGCCTCGCTTCATCTGGATGCCTGCGGCGCATGCTCTGCCTCCTTAGACAGCACACTGAAAGAGCGCCTTCAAAATGCCGGCCCTATCCCCTTTGCGCCCTCCTCTCTCGGAGAAAGACTGGATCCTTCCGCGCTCCTTAGAGATGCACGCTCCTTCTTTGTGATTCTATTTCCATACAGACCTGCCAGAGAAGAAGAAGGAAATATCGCGCTCTACGCAAGGCCCATGGACTATCATAAAGTCATCCACCACTATCTTCAGAAAATCATAGAGACGGCTCGCCCGTCTTACCCGGGCGAGCAATTTCTTCCCCTCGTAGATACCTCTCCCATGGTCGACCGATGGCTCGCCTATGCCGCCGGACTTGGGTTCTTCGGAAGAAATCACTGCCTGATCCATCCGACATACGGCTCCTTCGTCACCATCGGATCCATCCTGACCACACTGTCACTGACGCCCGATGAGCCGCTCACGCTGGATTGCGGCAGCTGCCGCGAATGCCTCATCCGTTGTCCCGGGCGTGCCATCGGAGAGAAGAGGCTCGACCCCTTCCGATGCAAGTCTTACCTCACGCAAAAGAAGGAAGAACTCTCTCCGGCGGAAATACAGATCCTGCAGCGGACACCCTACATTTTTGGCTGCGATGAATGCCAGCGCTTTTGCCCCTTCAATCAAAAAGCCCTCCCCTCTCCGCTTCCGGAGATCCATGAGCATCGGATCTCTACACTGACAAAGGAAGAAATGGACAGCTATTCCAACCGCGCCTTCGACAAAGCCTTCCGTTCCTACGCCTTCGCCTGGCGCGGGAAAAAAGTACTGCTCAGGAATTGGAACATCGTAAACGAAAAAGGGAAAGAGGATATAAACAGCAGCCGGTAAGAGAAGCTCAGCCTTTGCCACGCAATTGTATCTATTTGCAAAAACGTATATAAAACGTATATAATAAGATGATTGACTATTATCTCTTATTCAGTTTCCAAGGAGGTATCATGGAAGCGCTCAACGCTATTGTTTCAGAAATCAATGGATTTCTCTGGTCCTCGGTGATCATCATTCTTCTGGTGGGTGCCGGGTTCTACTTTACCGTCCGCACACGCGGCGTACAGATCCGCTATTTTACAAAAATGTTTTCTCTCATCACAGAGAGTGCCGGCAAAAAGACCGCCGGCAATGAGATCTCTCCGTTTCAGGCCTTCTGTGTCAGCACGGCATCCCGTGTCGGCGTCGGCAATATTGCCGGCATCGCCATCGCTATCACAGCGGGCGGTCCGGGTGCGATCTTCTGGATGTGGTTCATCGCCATCATCGGCTCAGCGACAGGCTTCGTAGAAAGTACGCTCGGACAGATCTATAAAGTCCCGCGCGAAGACGGCACCGGATTCCGCGGCGGCCCGGCTTACTACCTGAAAAATGGTCTCGGGCATGGTCTGTGGGCAGCGATTTTTGCCATTCTGATCTCTGTCACCTATGGCATGATCTACAACTCCGTCCAGTCGAATACCATCGCACTCGCGCTTTCCTCCTCTCTGGGACTTGACCGCATGCTCATCGGCGGTGTCGTCACTGTCCTCGCTATGGCTGTCATCTGCGGCGGCATGGGCCGTATCGCCCGCGTCACGGAATGGATGGTCCCGATCATGGCCGGCATTTACATCCTGATCACGCTTGGCATCATGCTTTTCAACATCACAGAAATGCCCCGCGTCTTTGGCATCATTTTCCGCGATGCTTTTGACTTCCAGGCAGTCTTTGGCGGCGGCATGGGCGCTGCCGTCCTGACAGGCTTCAAGCGCGGCCTCTTCTCAAACGAAGCCGGCGAAGGCTCTGTTCCGAATGCAGCAGCCACCGCAGACGCCAGTCACCCGGCTGTGCAGGGTCTCATCCAGTCCTTCGGTGTCTATGTCGATACGCTCTTCATCTGCTCTGCTTCCGCATTCATCGTCCTCCTGACAGGCGACTATACTTCGACCGGTCTCACCGGCATCGAGCTCATCCAGTGGGATCTTGCCCAGTACTTTGGCCCGATGGCTCCGAAAGCCGTCTCCATCCTGATCTTCCTCTTCGCCTTCACCTCCCTCATCGGTAACTACTACTATGGGGAGATCAATATCGGCCACCTGACCAAAAAGAAATGGCCGCTCAATCTTTTCCGCGTCTGCATCGCTGTCATGATCTTCTGGGGCTCTCAGGCTGACCTCCCGCTCGTCTGGAATCTCGCCGACCTCTTCATGGCTTTCATGATACTGACAAACGTCACTGCCATCCTCCTTCTCTTCCCGCAGGCCAATGCGTGCCTCAAAGATTATGAACGTCAGCTCAAGGAAGGCATTCAGACACCGTTCTTCCATAAAAATGTCCTCCCCAGCCAAAAAGGCATCTACTGGTGGGATAAGGAAAACAACTATAAAGAATAATCTGTATTTGAAAAACCGCGCTGCCTTTCGGGAGCGCGGTTTTTTTATCTTACGGATCACTTCTTCTATCAAGCCTCCCCTCTCCAGAGGCTCCGACGGTATCATGGATCGCACGGGTTCTTTGCATCCAGAAGCTATCATGGATCACGGATGCCAAAAAGTTGCAAGGGACGCCCCCTGTCTTACCCAAGAGGAGCCTCAACGAACACCGGTCCCAAGCATTTATCGGCTGACGATCCACGCAAAAAAGACTGCGAATACTCGCAGTCTTTTTTTATACCACCTATGCTTTTGATCTCTTCTCTTCGCGCGAAGACGCATTTCTAGCGCTTCCGGTATGTTCATGCCATGTGACCCAGAGAGATGTCGCTACGCACACAGAGGAGTAGGCCCCGGAGATGAAGCCGATCAGCATGACCAATGCGAAGTTTCTCGTGGTATCGCCGCCGAAGAAGTAGAGCGAAGCCACACAGAAGAGCGTCGTAGTCAGTGTATAGAGGGAACGACGGATGGTCTGATGAATGGAATCATTGGCCAGTTTCGCAAAGCTGTCCGTCCGGCGATGGGTATGAATGGCTTCACGAATACGGTCGAAGATGACGACGGATTCATTCATGGAGTAACCAAGAACCGTCAAGATCGCCGCAAGGAAGGATGCATCAACTTCCAGATGGAAGAATGCAAAGACACCGAGCACCATCAGGATATCATGGCAGATCGCTACGATCGCAGACAGTGCGATACGGTGCTCAAAGCGGATAGACATATAGAGGATCATCGCGCCGAAGGACAGGATGACATTGAGAAGTGTATTCTTCGTGACCTCAGAACCGATCACGGCACCGACAGTCTCGATGCGCTTCACTTCGGCTTCGCCGACTTTATCCTTCACATGAGAAACGACCGTCTGTGCTTCTTCCGCAGAGAGGTTTCTGGTACGGATGATGACGTCATCGCCGGACTCTCCCTGCATATTGCTGCCGGAAAGCTGAATGGTCGCTGTTTCAAGACCATCCGCGCGAAGTCCGTCACGCACCTCTTCTACCGTGACATTCTTGGGAAATGCCAGCTCCAGAATGGTACCGCCAGTAAAATCAATCCCCCAGTTGAAACGGAAGAGGATGATGGACACAACGGAAAGAATGATCAGAAGTCCGGAAAAGCCGAACCAGAGCTTTCGTTTGCCGATAAAATCAAAGCTGTTGAACATTATCTATCGTACCCCCTTTTTCCGCCAAACCACCAGGGGTTATGGATCCAGTTCGCATCAATGAGGAACATGAGCAGTGTACGGCTGACGGTGATCGCCGTGAACATGGATACAGCGACACCAAGACCGAGCGAGAAGGCAAACCCCTTCACCGTCGCACTGCCCAGGAAGAAGAGGATGCAGGAGGTGATGATGACAGTCATATTCGCATCAAAGATGGTGACAAATGCACGTTTGAAGCCGGACTGGACAGCCAGCCTAAGCATCTTGCCGGATGCGATCTCTTCTTTGAATCGTTCAAAGATGAGGACATTCGCATCGACCGCCATACCGATGGACAGAATGACGCCCGCCACACTTGGAAGTGTCAGTGTCGCATGCAGCATATTCAGGATGCCCAGAAGGATGAGGACATACACAAGAAGCGCCACATCCGCGACAAAGCCGGCCATACGGTACACGGCCAGCATGAAAATAACGACCAGAGAGAGACCGATGGTGAAAGCCACGACGGACTTATCCTTCGAGTCCTGTCCAAGAGACGGACCGACAGTACGGACTTCCATGACGGAAACCTTGACCGGAAGCGCACCGCTTCGGAGAAGGATTGCAAGATCCTTCGCTTCTTCGAGCGTTCTCTGCCCCGTGATGACAGCAGATCCGCCGGTGATGGCTTCATTGACGACCGGATTCGTCAGGAGCTCTCCATCGAGATAGATCCCGATGTGACGGCCGATATTCGCCGCAGTGAGGGCGCCGAATTTCTTTCCACCCTCATCGGAAAATTCCAGAGCAACGAGCGGCTGCTTGTTCTGCCCCATCTGTTCTTTGGCATTTTTCAGGTCTTCCCCCGTCAGCTTGACATTGCCTTCCTCATCCTTGAACTGGAGGACTGCGGTCTTGCCAATGGTTTCGATGGCCTTCTGCGGATCCTTTTCACCCGGCAGCTCGATGATGATACGGTTCGCCCCTTCACGCTGGATAATCGGTTCCGTCAGACCCATTTCATTGACACGCTTCTGCATGATATTGATGACCTGCGTGATCGCCTCATTGGTGACCTTATTTTCTTCGGTATCCTCAGCCTGCATGACGATATGCGTGCCGCCCTGCAAGTCAAGGCCTTGACGGATATGCCCGGCCAGCCAGCCTACGCTCGCAAGGAAAATCCCGATAATGGCCGCGATAACGACCCAGAATCGGATGAGCGCACCGCTTCTGACGCTGCTGTTCCTTTTCTTTTCCAAAACTTCAACCTCTTTTCGTGATGATACTTCGTTTCTCTGTAATGATACCGGCCATGCACTGGTCGAAGGGCTCTTCAGGGAGAAAATCTACGACTTGGAAATCCCAGAGAGTCATGATCCTTTTTTCATAGGAGATCTTTGCCAGATACCTGTCATAGTATCCGGCTCCCATCCCCAGGCGCGCGCCGCTCTCTGTCCCCGCAGTCCCCGGTACCAGGACTAGATCAAGCATGTCCGGCGCTATGGCTTCATAGCCCTTGGGCAGATCCCGCAGGCCATATGGTCCTTGGATGAAATGCTCCATATCCATGAGACGTCCCGCCTCCATCTGTTTTCCCGGCAGACATACCGGGATGTAGATCTCTTTCCCATCAGAAAGAGCGCGGCGGATGAAAGGATCGAGATCAGCTTCTCCCTTCATGGAAAGGTAAGCCATGATGCGATGGGCTTTGTGATACACGGCTGACCCGCAGATCCGATCCGCCAGAGCAAGGCTCATAGCTTCCATGTCAGTAGCAGAAAGAGCCCGCCGTAAGGCGAGCATCTTCTGGCGGATTTCCTTCTTCCGTGTCACGGAAGGAGTATCCGTCTCTATCATTTCTTTTCCTCTTTTTTGTCTTTAGAAGCGTCTTTATCTTCGACCTCGACGACTTCCTCGACCACTTCCGTGCCGGCATCTTTCGGATCATCCACTTCGACGACCTCTTCCACCACTTCAGTTTCCGGTTCGTCTTTGTGCTTGGTCTGATTCATGACCTGTTCTTCCGAAGCAGCACCCAGGGCTGCTGCACCGGCTTTCTTGGCGGTCTCTTCGTCGATGAGCTTCACATCACCGTGCTGAATAGCGGTCTTTTCTACTTTGATGATGACCTTCGGTGCGATCTCCAGCTCTACGTATTTGTCACGCAGTACTTTGATCGTCCCGTGAATGCCTCCAGCCGTTACTACATGATCCCCTTTTCTCAGGGACATCAGGAAACGACCTCTTTCCACCTTCAGCTTCTGCTGCGGGCGATACATGAAGAAATACATAATACCGACCAACACCAGAAATGGCCATGCCAGACTGACGAAATTCATTACCTGTTCCATTTGATTCACCTCCGTCAAATCATATGGTATTTATTTTACCATACTTTGATGATCGTTGTCTGTAGTTATTTTCTAATTATGTGTCAAAATGTTGTAAAGGGAGCTGAGATCACCGATGATAGCCCGCCATGAAGCTCTCTCTGAACTCCGTGAAGTTTCCATCTATGATCGCCTGTCGCATATCACGCATAAACTGGAGCAGGAAGAAAAGATTGTGTATCGTCACGAGGCGGAAGGCAAGAAGCTCTTCCGACTTGTAGAGATGACGGATGTATGCACGGCTGTAGTGCTGACAGGTGTAACACCCGCAGCCCTCCTCGAGCGGTGCCCAGTCCTTCTCATACTTCTTGTTCTTCATATTCATGCGGCCGGAATGCACCATGGCCATGCCATTTCTGGCAACACGCGTCGGGAATACGCAGTCGAACATATCGATGCCGCGAGCCACGCCTTCAACGAGGCAGTCCGGCGTGCCTACACCCATGAGGTATCTGGCTTTATTCACAGGCAGGAACTGGGTGGTGTACTCCAGAATGTCATACATGAGGTCATGCGGCTCACCGACCGAGAGCCCGCCGATCGCCATGCCGTCAAAGGGCATAGAGGAGATCTCGAGCGCGCTCCGCTTCCGAAGATCCTTGTACATACCGCCCTGCACGATACCGAACATGCCGCGATCCGTGCGGGTATGCGCCTTGATGCAGCGCTCTGCCCAGCGCGTCGTGCGCGCTGTGGAATGGTCGGCGTACTCATAGTCTGCCGGATAGGGGATACATTCATCGAAAGCCATGGCGATATCGCTCCCCAGATCCTCCTGCGCATGAATGGAAACCTCCGGAGAGAGGAACTGCTTCGATCCATCGAGGAAGGAGCGAAAGTGCACGCCCTCCTCTGTGATCTTGCGCATAGCGCCCAAAGAGAAGACCTGAAAGCCGCCGCTGTCCGTCAGTATTCCCTTCGGCCAGTTCATGAAACGATGCAGCTCGCCAGCCTCTTTGATCAGCTCCGTGCCGGGACGCAGGAACAGGTGGTAGGTATTCGAGAGGATGATCTGCGCACCCATGTCTTCGAGTTCTTCGGGTGTGACAGTCTTGACTGTCGCCTGTGTGCCGACCGGCATAAACATCGGCGTTTTGAACGTGCCATGAGGCGTGTGCAAGAGCCCTGCCCGCGCGCCGGTCTTCTTGTCTTCGGCAACCAGTTCGTAGTTAATAACCATAGTTTGTAGATCCTTATGATGTCTAAAAGATAGTTGATTAAATTCAGCGTTTCCTTAACGCAAAAACATGGCATCACCGAAGGAGAAAAATCTGTATTTCTGCTTCACGGCTTCTTCATACGCGGCAAGAATGTGCTCACGGCCGGCGAAGGAGGCCATCATCATGACAAGGGTGGATTCTGGAAGATGGAAATTCGTGACGATGGCATCGACCATGTGCCACTGATAGCCCGGATAGATATAGAGCTGCGTCCAGCCGCTGCCGCTCTCAAGGATACCGCTCTGACCAGCGGATTCCAATGTGCGGACAGAGGTCGTGCCGACAGCGATGACGCGACGGCCTTCGGCTCTCGCAGCATTCACTTCTTTCGCCGTTTCTTCACTGACCGTGTACCACTCCTTATGCATTTCATGGTCTTCGATATTTTCTTCAGAAACCGGGCGGAAGGTACCGATACCGACATGAAGGGTGACGAAGAGGAGCTTCGCGCCCTTCTTCTTCATTTCTTCCATAAGCTCCGGGGTGAAATGAAGGCCTGCCGTCGGAGCAGCCGCTGAGCCCTTATACTTCGCGTACACAGTCTGGTACTCATCATTGTTGCCAAGTTTTTTGTGAATATACGGCGGGGTCGGCATCTCACCGATCTGATCGAGAAGGCTGTCGAAATTGCCGTCATAGTGGAATTCGACCAGACGACCGCCGAATTCCGTCTTATCCAGCACTTTGCAGTAGCAGTTCTCTGCGAATTCGATCTCTACGCCGGGCAGTGCCTTACGGCCCGGGTTCACGAGGACTTCCCATGTATCATTGCCCTTCGGCGTGAGGAGCAGCATCTCCACCTTGCCGCCAGTATCCCTCTTCTTGCCATAGAGGCGCGCCGGAATGACTTTCGTGTTATTGAAGACGAAAACATCGCCTTCGCGGATCTCGTCCAGGATATCACGGAAATGGTGATGCTCCCACTCCCCCGTCTTCTTGTCAACCATCATCAGGCGGCAGGAGTCACGCGGCTCTGCCGGTTCCTGAGCGATCAATTCCTTTGGTAAATTGTAATTGAATTCTTCCAGTTTCATGAATATATCTCCTTTGTAAATGGGTTCAGGGTTTAAGGGTTAAGGGTTCAGGGTTGTAGTAGCAGCTCCGCCGCAAAATATATGTTCGCGGCGGAGCCGCTACCTTCATTTCTCATTTTCCCCCTGAACCACGAAGTTTGAAAGCAGGAAGAGTGGCTAGGGATTAGAAGCAAGCGGTAATCGAAATAGCGCAAATAGTGCGCTGACCGTTCTGCAAGAGAGAGCTCTCGGCTACGCTCGAGATGACGACGGCGCGAAGCGCTATCAAAACTCTGCGGC
>OLGZ01000686.1_pt1 | contig 24825 bp, 30 predicted proteins | sample 1605981 | NCBI WGS metagenome assembly OLGZ01 (sample SAMN03283291) | human gut metagenome | biome: human-associated habitat; material: feces | host: Homo sapiens | place: Peru | collected 2012 | reverse complement strand
TGGAGTCGGGCGAGTTGACCAATACCTTGAAGATTCGCCGCCCTATCATCAACAAGAACTACAAGGCGGAGATAGACAAGATGTATGAGGAGTAATGGTTTTACTTTGAACTTTGAATTTTGAACTTTGAACTTTATGATGATGACTCTTATCATATAGTTGGAGGGGATAAAGATGAAGTTCAAAGTAAACATAAAGTTCAAAATTCAAAGTTCAAAGTTAATGATTACAGCTGACCAGTTGAAAGATGTGATGGACAGAGCTGACGCTCTGCATCGCTATCTCAATATAGACCAGAAGAAAGTAGAATTTGAAGAGGAGCAGCTCCGCACTCAGGCTCCTGACTTTTGGGAAGACCCGAAGTATGCTCAGGAGCAGATGAAGAAGGTGAAAGGTATCCAGAAGTGGCTCGACGGTTATAAGACTGTACGTCTTTATGCCGACGAGTTGAAGTTAGCGTTCGACTTCTATAAAGATGAAATGGTAACCGAGGAAGAGGTGGATGCCGATTATGCCAAGGCGATAAAAGCCATCGAAGACCTGGAGTTGAAGAACATGCTTCGCCAGAAGGAAGATCCGATGGACTGCGTACTCAAGATCAATTCCGGTGCCGGTGGTACCGAGAGCCAGGACTGGGCGCAGATGCTGATGCGTATGTATATGCGCTGGGCTGACGCTCATGGCTACAAGGTAACCATCACCGATATGCAGGAAGGCGATGAGGCTGGTATCAAGAGCGTCACCATGACCATCGAGGGCGGCGAGTATGCCTATGGCTATCTGAAGAGCGAGAACGGTGTGCACCGTCTGGTGCGTGTATCTCCTTTCAATGCCCAGGGCAAGCGAATGACCAGTTTTGCCAGTGTCTTCGTTACTCCGTTGGTGGATGATACCATTGAGGTGTATGTTGACCCAGCCAAGCTTTCCTGGGATACTTTCCGTTCCAGTGGTGCTGGTGGTCAGAATGTGAACAAGGTTGAATCCGGTGTCCGTCTTCGTTATTGGTATACAGATCCTGATACCGGCGAGGAAGAGGAAATCCTCATCGAGAACACCGAGACCCGCGACCAGCCAAAGAACCGTGCCAAGGCTCTGTTGCTCTTGAAGAGTCAACTCTACGACCGCGCCATGAAGAAGCGCCTCGAAGCCAAGGCGAAGATTGAGGCTGGCAAGAAGAAGATAGAGTGGGGAAGCCAGATTAGAAGTTATGTCTTCGACGACCGTCGTGTGAAAGACCATCGTACCAACTATCAGACATCGGATGTTGATGGCGTGATGGATGGTAAGATAGATGATTTCATCAAGGCATATCTGATGGAGTTCCCTACGAATGATGAAGAACAATAATAACCTAAAAAATATATAACTATGGGTGGAAATAAAGATTTAAGAAGAGCTAAGCATGAAGCTTACCAGAAGAAACAAGCTGCAAAAGCAGACAAAGTAGTGAAATGGATTTTTGGAGGATTGATCATCTTGGCTATCCTCTGTATGATTTATACAGTATGGCTTTCAGCTTAAAGTTAAAGGTATAGGAAAATGAGTGGATTGGAAATAGAAAGAAAATTCCTCGTTAAGAAGGGCGACGCTTATAAAAGCGCCGCCTTTTCTTCTAGCCATATTCAGCAGGGATATATTCCGGCTGAAGGGGCTACGGTGCGAGTTCGCACGAGAGACGAGAAGGCTTATCTCACGATTAAAGGTAAGTCGGTAAACGGTGGTATGACCCGTTATGAATTTGAGAAGGAAATAACCATGGACGAGGCGCAGCATCTTCTGCAACTCTGTCAGGGTGGAGTCATCGATAAGCGTCGCTATCTTGTCAGGAGTGGAAATCATACCTTCGAAGTTGATGAATTCTACGGTGATAATGAAGGCTTGGTAATGGCTGAAGTGGAACTGGAAAGTGAGACGGAAGAATATGAGAAGCCTGCCTTCATCGGTATGGAGGTAACGGGCGATAAACGCTTCTACAATTCTCATCTTCTTGGAAATCCTTTCTCGCAATGGCGTGATACTTTGCCGGATGAATATCGTTAGAAAGAACAATAAAATGCCTTTTTTCTTAGAAAATGCATGAAAAGTTGCATAAATATTACTAATTTTGTATTTTTGCTTTCAGATATTGCGTTTATCTCGAAATTATTTTATAATTTTGCAGTCAATAAAATGAAACGTTAAGAAATTAGTAAGAGAAAAATAAGAAAATGGCAGAATCAAATAGAGGAAGTTTTGGTAGCAAGATAGGAATGATACTTGCTACAGCTGGTGGCGCCGTAGGTTTGGGTAACGTATGGCGCTTCCCTTATATGGCTGGTCAGGAAGGTGGCGCAGCCTTTATTCTGGTTTACATCGGATGCGTACTTCTGTTGGGTATCCCTTGTATGATTTCAGAGTTTATCATCGGTCGTCATGGTGCCTCCAATACGGCACGTGCCTATACCAAGCTTGCCAATGGAACGGCTTGGAAGTGGGTGGGCTATCTGGAAGTGCTCACGGGTTTCCTGATTACCGGTTACTATGCGGTGGTTTCGGGATGGTGCTTGCAGTATGTTTATGCCAGCATCATGGGCGAACTGCATGGCGATCCAACCTTCGTGGCAAATTACTTCAAGGAGTTTTCTGCCGATCCAATCCGTCCGGTGATGTGGACGGTGGCAATCTTCCTGATTTGTCACTTTGTGATTATCCATGGTATCCGTGGAGGTATCGAGAAGGCATCCAAGGTGATGATGCCGCTTCTGTTTATCCTGCTTCTGATTATCGTGGTGGCTTCCTGCCTGTTGCCGGATGCCGGAAAGGGAATAGAATTCCTGTTGAAGCCTGATTTCGGAAAGGTGGATAGAAATGTATTCCTGAATGCCTTGGGACAGTCGTTCTATTCCATGAGTATCGGTATGGGTTGCATCTGTACCTATGCATCTTATTTCAGTCGTCAGACCAATCTCCTGAAATCTGCAATTCAGATTTCTGCCATCGACTTGATGGTGGCTGTTCTGGCAGGATTGATGATTTTCCCTGCAGCATTCTCGGTAGGAATATCACCGGATAGTGGTCCTTCGCTTATCTTTATCACCTTGCCAAATGTCTTTAACGAGGCATTTGCATCAATGCCAGTATTGGGATGGATTATCTCCTTGATGTTCTATGTACTTCTTTCTGTGGCTGCATTGACATCCCTGATGTCGCTTCACGAGGTGAATACTTCTTTCTTCTATGAGGAGTTGAAGATTGACAGAAAGAAGGGTGCCATGATTGTTACGGTATCTTGTGCCATCATTGGTGCATTCTGTTCGCTCTCTTTGGGGGCTACAGATAAGTTGTCGTTCTATGGCAAGACCTTGTTCGACTGGTTTGACTTCGTAACGGGTCAGCTGTTCCTGCCTACAGCAGGTCTCCTTACCTGTCTCTTCTTGGGATGGTATGTGCCGAAGAAGGTGGTGCAGGATGAATTCACCAACTGGGGAACCCTGAAGGGGAAGGTTTTCAATGTCTATCTTTTCCTGATCAAGTTTGTGTGTCCAGTCCTTATCTTCCTGGTATTCCTGAATCAGTTCGGAGTATTGGGATAAGCTATATATATAATAAGGTGTAGTATGTCGTGTTTTATCTGTAAGCATTGAATACTACCCATTAAACATTAAAACAATGGAGACTAGAGGAAATTTCGGAAGTAAATTGGGCGTCATTCTCGCTACAGCTGGCTCAGCTGTCGGTTTGGGTAATGTTTGGCGCTTTCCTTATATGGCAGGTCAGAATGGAGGTGCTGCCTTCATCCTTATCTATTTGGTTTGTATCATCCTGTTGGGTTTGCCTGGCATGATGAGCGAGTTTATTATTGGTCGCCATTCGGCTTCCAATGCAGCGCGGGCTTATAGTAATTTGGGTAAGAACAAGGCTTGGGGAACCGTTGGCTTAGTGGGTGTCATCACCTCCATGATTATCCTTGGCTTCTATGCCGTGGTGGCAGGCTGGTGTCTGCAATATCTCTATGCCAGCATCATGGGTGGTGTGCATGGCGATCCGGAGTATGTGAAAACCTATTTCCAGACGTTTGCTTCCGATCCTATTCGTCCTACCTTATGGGCTGTAGGTTTCATCCTGCTTACTCATGCAGTGGTGGTAAGAGGTGTTCGCAATGGTATCGAGAAGGCTTCCAAGATATTGATGCCGCTGCTTTTCGTGCTGCTGGTTGTCATCGTTATTGCTTCCTGTTCTTTGCCGGGAGCAATGAAGGGCGTGGAATTTCTGTTTCATCCTGATTTCTCAAAGGTTGATGAGAACGTGTTGCTCGAAGCCTTGGGGCAGGCTTTCTTCTCTTTGAGTTTGGGTACGGCTTGTCTGTGTACATACGCATCTTACTTCAGCCGCCAGACCAATCTCTTGAAATCGGCAAGTCAGATAGTTGTTATCGACACGCTTATTGCTGTATTGGCAGGCTTGATGATTTTCCCTGCAGCCTTCTCGGTAGGTGTGCAGCCTGATAGCGGTCCGTCACTCATCTTCATCACCTTGCCTAATGTGTTCCAGCAGGCGTTTGGCGATATGCCGGTGGCTAGTTACATCATCTCGGTATTGTTCTATGCCTTGTTGGTATTGGCAGCATTGACCTCTACGATTTCCATGCACGAGATTGGTACGGCGATGATTTATGAGGAACGCAAGATTACCCGTGCCAAGGGTGCGTGGATAGAGACCATTACCTGCAGCATCATTGCCGTATTCTGTTCTCTTTCTCAGGGAGCAGTTCCAGGATTGGGATTCTTCGGTAAGGATTTCCTTACGAATTGTGACAATTTCACGGCGCAGCTGTTGATGCCGCTTGCTTCGATTGTCACCTGTCTGTTCCTGGGTTGGTATGTACCGAAGAAGATTGTGCGTGATGAGTTTACGAATTGGGGCACGGTGAGTGGTAAGTTGTTCCCCGTCTTCCTCTTCATGATTCGTTTCGTCAGTCCAATCTGCATTCTGCTCATCTTCTTGCATCAGTTTGGTGTTATCTGATACCTATTTATATATATAAAGCCAAATGCGCTATCAGTCATAGAGCATTTGGCTTTTTGTTCTTTAGAAAGAGACATATAGTTTTAAGGTGAGATGTTCCGTTAGAAAGAGATATAAGGCGTAAGTCTTTCTATTTCGGCTGGTGGAAAATCCTTCAATAGTTTCAGCTCTTCCAGACTTTTTATCGGACCTCTCTGTCGGCGGTAGTCACAGATTTCCTTGGCTTGATAGAAGTTGAGATATGGATGCTTGCGGAGTTGGTTGAGGTTGAGCTTGTTGATGTCAAGCTTATGGATATGGTTGGCATCTATGTGGATAAACGCCAAGGCAGATTCTGGAATGCCATCTATTTCGTTCAACTGTTCGGCAGCAGCGAATCCACCTAGACGGTCTCTGTATCTTATAATCATTTTGGCATAATAACTGCCAATTCCCGGTATCTTCTGCAGTTCGGTAGTATCGGCTGTATTTATATTAATGTGTTGTCCCGGACTCAACTTGTGTGGATAACTGTATACTTTTTCGTTTTCTGGTGTTGTTGAATGGGTGGTTGCAGTTATATCAGGTCTGTTGTATCGTTTCTGCTGACGGTATGGCTCTTTTCCGTAAAAATCGGAAGCAGGCTTGTAGTCATCTGCTATTCTTATGAATGGTGCCAAAGCCTCGTATTGTCTTTTCGTCATACCATAGACACGTGCAAAATCGGAAGGTCTACTATATACACCTCCTTTGGCACGGTAATGAAGAATGCTTCTTATCTGCCAAGCTTGCAGACCAAGACGTTTGAATTGGACAGAATCTGCCGTGTTCGGATCGAATGGAAAAGCTTCTTTGATTTGATATCCTTCTTTATAATATACAGGATTCTGACTAGTGGCATGTTCTGTCCGGTAAGTTTGAATAGAGTCATTTTCTTTCTGGGCTGTTTCTGATGGTTCCCTATTGAAAAGAAAAATGAGTCCCATTAAAACAGTCATAGCTATTATGATCGCCAGTAAGGCATCGCGATCATTCCGTTGCAGATAAAAAATATCTCTTAATATCATACGCCATTCTGTTGGTTTATATAGGTCGGGATTACTGGACTTTTTTTTGAAGATTTCATCATCGCAAAGCCCTGATAATCAATAGGCCAAAAACTTAAATTGAACAATGTTTCACCGATATTTCACCGAATAAATAGCTTGCAAAAGCCTATAAAACAAGGCTTTTGCAATATATCATAATTATTTTTGGGTAGTTTTAGATACCCTGCGACCAGGAGCAGATGATTGCAGCTTCTCGACTTGCTCACGCAGCCATCCTATTTGGTCAGCCTGCTGCTCTATCAAAGCCTTCTGCGACTCGATGACACGTAGCATTAGCTCAGGGCTAGAATTAATGTTAACCGTTGAATTATGGATGTGATGAACATTAGTTCCAGAGTGGCGAGATTCATATTCCTCATCCGAGAGGAAAAAGTCTTGGATGGGAATCTGAAAAAATTCAGATAGCTTCTCGATGTGTCGACTATCAATATGCACTTTATCCTTAAAGTATTTCATCGTTATATGAGATGATTCACCAAAGACGAAAGACACCAATGAGCGTACAGAGCGATGTTGCTCTTTTCGCAGTCGAATAACTAAATTACCATTAAACATAGCTTAATTTCTATTTATGTACGTTAAAAAACACCGCAAATGCGGAATTAAAACACCGCAGTTGCGGTGATTTCGATTTTTCTTTTTATATTTGCCACAAAATTAATGATAAATTTTATAATATGCAAGAAATTGAAGTTAAAAATAGCGCAATAACCATCCAAGATTATTACGCTAATCTGACCAAAAAAGAGAAGACTCAGATATTGTCATACCTGATTACTCATTACGGATTCCGGTACAATTCAGTTCAGCAGAAATTGACCGGTAAGAGTGATTTCAATCCGAGAGATCTGCTGGTTGTCAAAACAGTTATAAATGAAGAATTATGGAGAAGCAAGTAGAGTTTTTCGTATCTTCGCAAGGCGAAGTATACTACTATGGCCAAGATGGCGAAGCTCAGAAATTCGACATGAGTAAGGCTGAATTGATAAGAGATATGACAGAGCTTATTGAGCGCATGTACCCAGAAGCTTATAAATACCTATATCAAGAGAGTATCAAGAGTAAGCCTAATAAGCTGTATCATCGATTCCTTATTGCGAATCGATTCATCAGATGCAATCTAGGCTCAGAGGATACATTGCATTATGACGTTGAAAATGGATTGTTGCATCTTGAGAAAGTGAATTGCCCTCTCAGAGGTATATGTCCACAAGAAGGCATTATCTGCTGCCCTAAGGTGAAATCTCCGTTCTTCCCAAAAGAATTGGAAGTTGCTAAGCTCTTCTCTAAGGGCTACGTTGCAAGAGAGATTGCAGAGATACTCGGCAAATCCAAAAATACTGTAGCAGCGCAAATCCGCAAGATGACCAAGAGACTGAACCTCAAGTCGTCACGAGACCTCATTAAAGTTGTACACAGCATGAACCTATGATATGTAGAACTTGTAGTAACAAAAGACAATGCATCAATGGCTCCTGGTGCAGAGTTTTTAAGAAATATGTGGAGTATAAGTATATAATATTGTGCATAGCATGGCAATACCATTAGATAGATATATTAAATTGCTCGTTTTTTGTAAATTAGGTTCACATGGCATATCAATTTCGCCAAGAGATGTAGAGTTCATTGGTGATAATGGAGTAGCAGCGAGTCTTGTTAGACCGACAGGTGAAGAATACTTGTGGTTTGAAGACGGAGCATGCTATTATCGATATGATCGTGCTGCAGACTATTATATAAGATACGAAGGTTTTGATATACAAATAATTTTATGAGCAAGAGAAATAGTGTAATCGTTGAATGTCACAATAATTGCTTACGCAATACAGGTGTCAGATGTACCTTCTGGGGAATTTCGCACAGAGCGTTATTCAAGGAGAAGGAGGATGAAAAATTGAATTACAAACAATTTATGGAACATGATAAATGTTCCTTCTATAAAAACAAGAAAACAAAATGAAAATAAAATTCTGGTCTGACCGCGAAATAAGAGCTGCATTCCCGAAACGGGGGGGCAAATATAAGGGCATCCTAACAAGGTTGATGTTGGAGCGTAGTATGACATACAGACGTCAGATAAGCTACATGGTCAACGAAGATATCGATAAGATTATGCGCAGAATAAACTAGTACTTTCTTTAATGAGGGAACTGAATTAATTTTGCAGCGACAAAAATATACAGATATGATTAAACAAGAGATTATAGATAGCATCATCAGTGATGTATCAATAGAAGATGTGGCCCGAGATGAAGGTATATCCTTTACCAAGGAACATGGCAAGAGGAAATGGGCAAGTTGTCCATTTCACAATGAGAAGACGGCATCCTTCTATGTAGACACAGCAACAAACTGCTGGCGATGCTTCGGTAGTTGCAGGTCAGGTGGTAACGTCATCAGCTTATACCGTAAATTAAAGAATGGTCTGCCATTTCCTATTGCGTGCAAGGAACTAGCCAAGAAATATCTCAATGAGGATATTGAGGATGATTACAAGCCGAGCAAGGAGGATGAGGAGAAGCAGAAAGAGCAGGAAGCTATGCGCATAGTACTTACCTATGCGCAAAGCTACTTTGAGGAATGCATGAGTGCTGTAAATCCTGCCTCCAACAAAGCTAGAGATGCCGTTCGTAAGAGATGGGGTGCAGATTCTATAGCCACATTCGGAATTGGATATGCTCCTCGTGATGGATTCATCGAGTGGGCTAAGCGAAAGCAGTTGGACTTGGACATACTGGAGCAGGTAGGACTGATAGGAAACGGTGAGCGTGGCAAGTTCGCTATGCTGCGTGATAGATATACAATACCTATCTATGACAAGATGAGTAGGGTGATAGGCTTCACGGCTCGAACACTATCTGATAGAGAAGACATCTGTAAATATCTCAATCTGAAAAACAGCCCTATTTATCATAAGAATACATCTGTTTTTGGCATAAACTATGCGCAGAAAGAGGCTAGGCTGAAGGATAAGTTCTACCTGGTAGAAGGCGCTCCAGATGTCATAAGATTGCAATCCATCGGAATTCTCAATACGGTAGCATCACTAGGTGGAGCATGGACAGAGAATCAGCTGAAGCAACTATACAAAATAAGCCATAAGGTGACGTTCATTCCGGATGCAGATACCCAAAAGCCTGGTAATGAGTTCCCGGCTGGTACCACAAATGTGTTCGCTAATGGCCGTGCTGCACTCCAAGCAGGCTTTACCGTCAATGTCCGAGAGATACCTGTTGATTATCCTCCTGCCAAGAAGGAAGACCCGGATTCATGGATAGTGGATGTTGGTCATTTCCAGCAGATGAAGGAAGAGGAGTTCATCTTCTGGTACTGCAGGAGAAGATATTGGCCAACAGCTGAAGCTATCGATGAGATTACGACTGAGGATAGATTGCAGGCAATCGCAGACATCTGTGGTCTACTGATGTTGATCAAGGATGAAGACCTGAGAAGCAGTTATCTGACTAGTCTCATCTCAACATACAAACACTCTCGAGAGTGGAAGGATACACTCAAGAGAGCGAAGGAGGCAGAACTGAGCGAGAAACAGGAGCGTGAGCGAAAGGGAGACATCAAGATGCTTCGTGAATTCGGTTTCACCGAGCATGATAACTGCTACTGGGGTACCAATAAGGAGGGTGATGAGATTCAATGGTCCAACTTCAAGATGAAGCCTCTCTTCCACATTCGTGATGACTTCAACCCTGTCAGACTCTTCGAGATAAAGAATAACAGCGATGAGCCATCAAGACTTATTGAGTTAAACATGGATGAGATCACATCGAGCAGTTCACTTCGCAAGCGACTGTTCGGTATCGGTGATTATATCTGGATGGCCAGAGATGAGCAGCTTATCAAGCTCCTTGGCTATCTCGGTAGAGTGACCGAGACTGCAGACCCTATCAAGCAGCTAGGATGGCAGCGTGAAGGTTTCTATGCTTTCTGTAATGGAGCGAGCGAAGATGGTACCTGGATTCCGATAGATGATATGGGAATACTCAGATTGCAGGCTGGCAAATACTATCTTCCGGCCATGAGCAAACTCAATAAGGACAGCCGTGAGTTATATGTGAGTGAGAAGAAATTCCGGCATGAGAAGTTGGTCGACAATCCAATTTCACAAGCTGACTTTTTCGCCAAAGTGGTGCAGGTCTTCGGTGACAACGCCAAGGTTGGCCTATGTTTCTACGTGGCCACACTCTTCAGAGACATCGTCATCGGCAAGAGCCGTTCCTTCCCTCTCCTCAATGCATTCGGCCCTAAGGGATGCGGAAAGACGGAGTTCGCTGCAACCCTCATGAACTTCTTCTATAAGTACGAAACCAAATATGAACCTCTGTCTATCAACAACGCATCCATACCAGCGCTCTCTGACTATGTAGGAGGTGTGAGCGATGCCCTGGTGCATATCGACGAGTACAAGAACTCCATCATTCAAAACAAGGTTGAATGGCTGAAGGACCTATGGAACGGTATAGGCCGAACTAAGATGAATATGGATAAGGACAAAAAGCTGGTGCAGGCCAAGGTAGATTCCGGAATCATCCTGACTGGCCAGGAGATGCCGACAGCAGATATCGCACTCTTCAGTCGACTTATCTATCTGACATTCGACAAGGGTGAACATACTCGAGAGGAGAAACTGAATTTCGAGGAACTCGAACGATATCGTCAGATAGGAGCTACGCACATCACTCTTCAGCTGCTGAAACATCGAGAGCAATTCAAGAGTTGCTTCGGTAACGCCTGGAAACAGGCGTCCAATGATTTGGAGAGTAAACTTGAAAATGAGAGCATTCTTGACCGTATCATGACTAATTGGAAGGTACCTGTTGCTGCATACCTGGCAATTCGTGACTACATCGAATTCCCATTCAGCTATGAGGAATTGCTTGATGTAGTTGTCAGAGGTATCAAGACGCAGAACTCCATGTGTAATACTACAGACGAAGTTGCAGGATTCTGGAATATCGTCAATGCTGCAGTACAGATGGGCGAGCTGAAGAAGGACCAGGACTTCAAAATCAAAACCGTTGGCTGCTTGACAACCAACAAGATGAAGTTTGAAAACTGGGTAATGCCTAAAAGCATCCTGATGATACGCAAGGATATTACCATGGCCGTATACCGTAAGCTGGGCAGGCAGATGGATGAGAATCTACTTCCGAAGGAGTCTCTTCTTCATTATCTGCAGATAGGTGCTGACTTCCTGGGCTCAACCAAAAATCCGGAGAGATTTATCAAGTTCAACCCTGGTGGAGTGCCGGAGACTGTTGAGAAGCTAGATGCTGGTGGAGTTGTAGTTGGCCGTCAGAAGCTATATTATAAGGATAGGCCACTCTGCTTCGATTACACAATGGTATCAAATAGATATGGTATCAATCTCGATACAGAGACTGATAGCGACAGCAAGGATCCTGCAGCAATGACAGACAAGGAACTTGAAGAAGCTGGATTAGATTACTTGCCACTTTAATCATATATTTTTGTTTAAGATTATCTGTAAGTTCAGAGAGGTGAAAACCTTTCTGAACTTTTTTTTGACAATGTGTGTGCATGTCTCGATGCGATTATAAGAATATGCGCACGACCCTTTTTAGCATGTGGCAATTGTGGCAATCCGTGCAATGCTGATAATCAATGTGTTAAGGTCGAAATCTGTTGTGGCAATTGTGTGGCAATTTGTGGCAATTAAGAGAGAAGTGTGGCAATGGTTGTGGCAATTGTTACAATATTTATATATAATGTGTCAATAAGATAACTAATATAATATTAATAATCAGGCACTTAACATTTTTGCCACAATTGCCACAACTTAATTGCCCCAAAATGGGTGCATCAAAAAAATAAAAGTAGAAAAACACCGCAAAAATAGGATTTTTCTCCTTAATCACTGGTGTAATTCCAAATCTTTTTCGTAACTTTGCAGAGTTTAAAAATAAAAAATATGAGCAAATTCCTAATCTATCTTCATGTAGAGCCATATATGCGTCAATGGCTGATACATTCATTCGGAAATCCGGTTGAATTCCCTGCTAGCAGCAACGAGAATGCTGTTATCAGGAGATTCACCCAGAAACAACCTGCAAGCCTGAAACCTCAGAAGCCATCTGAAGATGATGTTGCCATCTGTATTCCAGCCTGCAAATACAAGAATCCGGCTACATACAATTATCTCTCTCATCAAGCCAAGAAGGCATTGACCGAGAGCATCAGCGACCTGTTCCGCATCAATATGTGGAATGATCTCGGAGACCTATCAGATACGTCCTGCAAAAAGATGTCCGCATTCCGTTCCTGGTGCTCCATGCACGGCATAGATGTCGAATACGCTGAGACCGTTCGGATGAAATGGTACCGCATGCGCAAGTCATACCAGAACAGAGGTGTGAACCTCTTTAATCAGAAAAGATGCAGAAATAACGATTTTTAACGCAAAATTCGCATATACCATATACCCCGTTTTTGAACAGGTGCGAACAGATGCGAAATAATAGTTTTCCACATTATTATATATAGTATGAAGAGATTGAGTTTTATCACTAAAGTGCAGCGAGTACCAGTGAGTGAGCTTCCGTTCGAGACGCTTACCGGCAACAAGACTTTTCCCATTCCTGGTTCTGACAAGTGGCCGAAGGTTAAGTGTCAGCGACCGGCAAAGCTAGAAATAACAGACAAATTAGAGGATGGAGTCAGAAAGTATACCCATAAGCTGACCCTTCGCCTTCCTGATGATGACCTGGATACGAGTGTTCAATACGCTTACCTGGTGACGGATCTGGAATCTAATAAGTATCTCATAGGTGTAGGAGATAGACCGTATCCGGTCATCACCATGTCAGATGTCCATCCAGATTCATACGGTTCTTCGACAATGATAGAGGCGACAATTACCTGGACATATACTCGCAAGGCACCGAAAATTGTATAATTAGCGTATTTTGTTTTTGGCAATTGCCAAATTACCTTTGCAACAAAAAAGGTAAGCAAATGAAATACGGAATGATGATTTGCGGTACCATCGGAGCCGGCTACGACTGGTGGTCCGGAACCTACGGTACCCGTTCCAAGGACGTCAAGGCATACCTTGACGCCCATCAGGATGAAGAGGTGCATATCGCAGTCTCGTCACCTGGTGGATTTGTTGATGAGGGTCTGACCATGTATCAGCTCATCAAGGATCATGGCAAGGTCAATGTGCATATCTTGGGTATGACAGCCTCCATCGCTACGGTACTCTGCATGGGAGCCAAGCACGTGGATATGTCTGTAGGCAGTACAATGCTCATACACAATGCCTCCACTGGAGTCACCGTATGGGAGTCTGCCAACAAGGCAAAGCTTGATGAAATCATCAAGCTTTGGCAGAAGCAGCGTGATGACCTCGATACTATCGATAAGGTCATCGCCTCTGTCTATGCCAAGAAGTCGGGCAAGTCGAGCGATGATATCCTCGCCCAAATGGAAAAAGCGAACTGGCTCAGTCCTGAGCAGGCGCTAGAATTGGGTCTGATTGATGAAATCAAGGACCTGGACGAGGAGGATAAGATGCGACAGACTAATCTTGCCAAGAGATTCAATAACTCAGTATGCTCAACACTCGGTCTTCCTCCACTACCTCACGTGACCGCAGCTGAAGAGCCTAGCAAGACATTCCTGGAGAAGGCATACTGCTCTCTCAAGGAAATGTTTAAAAACAATTCACAAATAATTAAAATGAAGAAGAAATTCCTCAACCTTCAGACCATCCTTGACCGCAAGGATGATTTCGAGGTGACCGATGAGAAGATTACTCTCACCGATGCAGAGATGCAGAAAATCGAGGATAGCCTTGTTCAGAAGCAGAAAGACTTCGAGGAGAAGTCAACTGCTCTCGACGCAGCTGAGAAGAAGGTCAAGGACCTGGAAGCTCAGATGGCCGAGAAAGACAAAGCTATCGAAGACAAGACTAAGGAGATCGAGGACTTGAAGGGCGCACCTGGTGGTAAAACCTTAGATGCACCATCAACCGCACCTCAGGCTTCTCCTCGCGATTGCTATAATGCTTTATGTAATATTTAATGGCTGATCCAAAAAATATTGAGATTACACCTGATGAGCTGAAAAAGAGTTTCATCACGTACCGCAAGGATATTCTTCAGATGCCAATTCTGGCGCTCGAGGAAGTTACAAAATATATGCAGCTGCGCCAAGGCGTTCGCTATGCTGAGGAGGTGGGAGAGCTTGCTGGTTCATTCGAGATTGGACCATTCTCTTACACCCGCATCGACGATGAGCAGGTGAAGATTGTGGGCCGCAAGCTCGAGACCTTCCTGGGTTCCGGAGTCAAGGAGTTCAATCCTATCTCTGTAGTACAGAGCATCTATGGTTCTGCAGTAGTACAGGGTGATGCGCTTAAGAACACTCCTATCACCAAGTTGGTTGCAATGTACCTGTTCAAGCTGTTGGGCGAAGCTTTCCGCAACAGCATCTTCACCGCGAAGCGCAATGATGCTGGTAAGACAACCGCAGAGCTGTACAATGGCTTCAAGACCATCGCTGATACAGAGGCTCTTGCCGGAAATCTTGCTACTTCCAAGGGCAACCTCTTCAAGACTACAGCTATGACCGCTGAGAATGCGGTTGATGTAATTGAGGAGTTCATCGATGCAGCTGATGAGAAGCTGAGAGGAGAGAAGACCATTCTCTTCTGTAACAAGAAGAGTAAAACTCTGTACGAGAGAGCATACCGTAATACTTACGGTCATCTCAACTACAACAAGGAGTTCAACAAGACATTCATCGATGGTGACCAGAAGTGCGAAATCGTCGGTCTCTCTTGCGTTCCTGATGGCTTCAAGCTCATCACACCTAAGAAGAATATGCTTGTCGGTATTGCTACATCTGGCGAAAAGTGCAACTTCGATATTGAGAAGAGCCTTCGTTCACACTTCCTCCTCGATTTCGTCGCTACCATGTTCTTCGGTTGTCAGTTCGAGTCGATCTCCAAGGAGCGAATCCTGGTTGGTTATGACACTCTCCCTACAGCATAGGGAGAGCGTCTGATAGTTTAACGATTATACATTATATATATGGCACAGAAAAAATCATGTGCAGATGCAGTCGACCTCTACGAGGATGTGATCAAGTGTCCTGGTCAGAAGCGACTGCCTGGTACTCGTGCATACGGATGGTTCATCCGTCGTGCATACATCACTAAGCTGGCTGAACCGCAGAAGGAGGCTGCTACAGCTCTTAAGGACTACCTTGTCATCAAGGAGTCTCATACCTTGCAGGCTGACAAGAAGTGGATTAGACTGGAGTTCATTCCAGATAAGTCTTCCATGGCTCCGGAGGCTCAGGGCGAAGAGGGCAGCAAGACCATGAACAATAAGGCAACTGTTGTTCTTCCTGGTACCGAAGAGGAGCAGCAGGCTGTTGCTTCAATGCTGCTCAATGATGACGTCATCGTCCTCGTTCCTCAGCGAAATGGTAAGGTTCGCCAGTTTGGCGATGATGCTTTCACCGTCAACGTCACTCCTTCAGCAACAACTGGTGCATCTGTCACCGATGAGTCCAACACAACGTTGGAAATTTCTGTTGCTTGCGAGACAATGCCACCTTTCTATTATGGTGACATCGTTACCGCTGATGGAACTTTCAATGGTGAGACTTGCAAGCTCAAGACTGTATCTGAGGGATCTTAAAGCGATACTTTCTTTATCATAAATCTTTTATGTAGCTTGGCGAGGCGAAGCAATTCGTCTCGCCTGTTTAATTTATAGCAATATGATTGATAATAAATTCACGCAGAAAGTCAAGGAATGGTTCGATAAGGATCATACTGACGAGAATATTCGGGAAGGAGCAATGATGCTCCTGCAGATTAATAACAATAAGCATCTCTATCAGGTTATCAGCTTCAATCCGCAGGGTAAGCTGGAACTGCTCAAATATGAGCTGCGCAAGCATCTCAACTATCGCAATGCTGGTATGACGCTTGATGAGGTGAAGGAATACGACAAGAAGGTCACACCTATTCTGCAGTCAGCTATCGATAAGACATCTGAAGCTGACAAAATTGCTGCAGAGCTTGCTCCTCATCTGCCTGTATACGAGGATAATGTTGATATTGAATCCATCACACCTCAAGCACTTATTGCAAGAGGTAAGCGTGAGGATCACGACCAGCTCCCTGAGAATATTCGAAATATCTGGGATGCCAATGCTGCTCTCTGGAAGAAAATCAAGGAGCATTTCGAGGCATGCAAGGCATACACTCAGTCTTGTGACCGATACGAGGGATTGCATGCCGCAGATGAGGGCTTCCGTGGAATGCTTGAGACTCTCAAGAGAGAGTACTATGCCTACAAGCAGGGCATGGCAGAGTATGACGCTGCTCAGCCTGGCGATGAGGATGCTCAGCCTGCAGAGCAGACAACAGAAGCTGCCATCACCTCAAAGCAGATTGGCAATGCTCGCTCCTACATTACCAAGAACCTTGACCAACTCATTGGATTCATGGAGGCTGGTAACACCGGCAAGGCTGACGCCTTGCGTGCCAAGGTTAATGAGCGTGTTCAGCTCTTGATTGCAGCCAAGGCAGAAATCACAGCTGATACCATCGCCAAGATTCAGCAGGCTGGCATCGAGATGCTGCCAGTTGAGGAGCAGCAGGTAGAGGAGAGCGAAGCCGAGACTGAGAAGGAGCAGGTAGATGAGAACGAATCAGATTCAGCAGGTTCTGAAGCCGCTCCGGCAGAGTAGTTCTCAGGTCTTCCTTGGTCAGGGGCTGTACACCCTTGGCTTGTTAGGCTGGATACTGGAGCAGACCGGACAGGCAGATATTGCCGTCACGACCTTCTCTACATCTGATGCCTTTTTGTCAGGAGTCATCAACCTTCGCAAACGAGGGTTGATAAACCATTCAACGTTACTCGCAGACATTAAAGCTTCAAGTAAAACTTTAAAGCTAAAGCGCTTAATGACAGAGGCTTTTGATGATGTTAGGCTTACGCTCAATCACTCAAAGATTATGTTGGTCAGTAACGCTGAATGGTTAGTCTCCGTGATAACATCGCAGAACCAGACGTATGGTGATCGAGCAGAATGCACCTTCATCTCTCTAGACAGAGACGTCTATCTCGATATTCATTATATGCTCAATAATCTGTTAGATGATAAGAAAACAATTTCCATTCCTCGAAGAGAGTGAATTATATCTTCAGACTGTCTATGATCTTGCCAAGACCATGACGCCTGTTGAGGAAGTTCCCATCCTGATGGACCTTTCACCAGATGAGTCTGTGGCTATGCAGCTGGAGCTGCAGGAGCCTAGATCTCCCTATCGCAGACGCTATCTCAGAGGTTTAGCGGAAACCGCTAATGAGTTGCGTACCAACAACATTGCACTCGCCAATGTTGGTTCTCCTGGTGCTTATCAGGCTGTCATGTCACAACTCTCGCAGATTATTGCTAAAATCTCATGATATGAGCCTGCCAGTTAATGTTGATGATTATATGAAGTATATGCCTCTCAACGAGGATGAGCTTCTAGATCTTCATCTCTCAGCTATCGTCAAGGCGAGAGTGGAGAGGCTTCGAGGGTGCTATGCGTTCTGGCTACGATACCCTCGATATACCGTCCGGGAGATGGTGGACCAGGATAAGGCGATGTTCGGGGTCAGCGAAAGCCAGGCATACGATGATATCCATCTCTGCCAGCTGATGCTGGGCAATCTCAATGCTGCATCCAAGGAGTTTTGGCGCTGGAAGGTCAATCAGGAAATTGACGAGGACCGCAAGGCTGCCAAGGCTGCCGGTGACTTCCGGGCGCTTGCCGTGATGCAGAAGAACCGCATCAAGAACAATCGCACCGATACTCCTGATGAGCCAGAACTGGCATTCGACAAGATTGTTCCTGTCGAATTCCGAATGACAGATGACCCGACGGTCATCGGTTTGCAGAAGATTCCGAATCTTCGTGCAAAAATCAAGAAAATGGAGAAGCGCTACTCTATGCCTGACATTGAGGATGCTGACTTCGAAGAAATTCCGCCAGATGATGACAGCAGCAAGACCTAAGGAGTTATTCTTCAACGACGTTCAGTCTCGTGTCCTGCAGCTCATGCCCAAGACGCTGGTCTGTGAATGGGGGCGAGGTACCGGAAAGGGTGTGGTCGAAGCTGGCCGCATCCTCTATGCAGTCCAGCACATGCCAGGCTGCTGCCTTGGCATGGTGGCGCCTTCGGTCAAGCGATGTCAGACCAATATCCTTCCATCTGCCCTGGTACACCTGGAGGAGTGGGGGTATAAGCGAGATATTCACTACATCGTGGGCAAGAAGCCGTGGAAGGCGCTGCATTGGCAGGATCCGCACTTCCAACCGATGAATTGGGAAAATACCGTAGCCTTCTACAATGGCAGCTACCTCAACATCATTTCGCAGGACCGAAGCGGTACTTCCAACTCCCTCTCTCTCGACCATGTGTTTATCGACGAGGCGAAGTTCATAGACTGGGAGCAGCTGAATAATGAAACGCTCCCGGCTAACCGTGGTAATAAGCAGCTGTTCGGAGACTGTTGCCTGCACCATGGTCTGACCATTACTTCAGATACTTCAGCAACCAAGAAAGGTTCCTGGTTCATGAGCTGGGAGAAGAAGCAAGACAAGGAGCTGGTAGCAACCATGGAGACTGTCCTTGTTCATCTGCATAGCATCCGCAACAAGCTGGCTGCTCATCCGGAGCGATACGACTACTACATGTCGCAGGTGCAGAAATATGAGAAGGTTCTGCACTCACTTCGTTCCTATGCCCTGGTTTATTCCAGATGCTCGAGCATCCAGAACCTGGCGATTCTGGGCGAAGACTTCATCAAGCAGATGAAGCGAGACCTGCCTAAGATGACCTTCCTCACTAGCATCATGTGCCAGCATGTGGGAATCGCGCAGGATGGATTCTATTCGGGGCTAGATGAAGACCGGAATTTCTATACGGCTCCTAACACAACCTTCCTTGATAAACTCGGTTATAAGTTCGATGTGAAGCATGATAGAGTCGATAGCAGGACAGATGGAGACATAGAAGACGGTTTACCGCTAATCATCGGAAGCGATGCCAATGCAAACATCAACTGCTTGGTGGTAGGTCAGGCGGGTTCTGACCAGAAGCTTCGAATATTGAAATCATTCTATGTCAAGTATGAGCGCAAGCTGCCTGAACTCGCTCAGGACTTCTGTGATTATTACAAGTATCTCAAGTATAAGCGTGTCATCTTCTACTATGATGCGACATTCGTTGGAAACTCTTATGCTACTCATACAGAGGATTTCTATCAGATAGTGTCTAAAGTCTTGAGACAGAATGGCTGGCTGGTGACTGAAGTCTATATTGGCAAACCGTGGAATCACCTGCAGAAGCAGGAACTCATCAATCGTATGTTCAAGGGAAGGGCGAACCACATGATCCTTATCAACAAGGATAATAATGATGACCTCATCATCTCTATCGAGAGCGCTGGCTGTTACAACAACGGCAAGGATAAGCGAGGCGAGAAGCTCGTTGAGACGGATGAGGACAGACTGGAGAACCGTACTGACTTCTCTGATGCGTTCGATACGGTCTGCATTGGTGCAGAGAAATTCCCGCAGACTGTTTTATATTCTGGTGGAATAGGTTGCCATTTCTCTAATAGATAAAATTTTTTGTTTTAGTTTATTGTTGGTTTTTTAATGTAATTCATTTTTTTAAGGCTGTTGCTCGTGAGAGTAGCAGCCTTTTTCCATTCTTGCTGCAGAATAGGTATCGACCCTGCAGGTCGATGGTTTCTGCTTTTCCGTACTTTTTTTTATTCTCATTCTACGCAACTCGTAGTGTTCCCGTCCGAAATTTCCTATGCAAAGGTAGCTTCTGGCGATTCAAACCGCTGCATGAACCTGCATTAAAAAAAGCCAAAGATTCTTCACGCTTCACTAAATCTTTACCTTTTCTTAACACAGAACCCCACATCTGTTTGCCTCTGCCAGCGCATTGTTAAGCATAGGAAAAATCGAAAGGGCACACCGAGCTTTATACGGAATGAGAATAAAAAAAAATACTCCAAAGCAGAGGAGTTTAGGAAAAATCTCCGGACTCCCAAACATAACCAGAATAAGTAATTTTAAATGAGAATGGATATGAAACAGAAATATTTCGTGGAATACGTTCCAACAGCTTACATCAACCTTTGTGTTGATAAGAATCAGCAGAGAGCAAACAATCAGCTCATCTATGATTTCAAGGCAGGCAAGGCTGCTGCAACTCGCTTTTGCGGTGAGTTGTTAATCAGCTATCTGACAAGACAATACGGCAGTCTGTTAGATGATTTCGTTGTCGTGTTCGCACCATGCAGCGCAGGGTGGAAGTATAACAAACGCTTCGGCTATCTTGCAGCTATGCTCAATAAGGCAGGCATCAAGACCGCAAACGAGCACGTTCACATCTATGGCGAGCGCAAGCCTACCCATAACGGTGGAAGCCATCACGTGAGCGAAGAACTCTATCACGTTTCAGTAGATAACAGCTACTTTGCAGGCAAGAACGTCATCCTTTTTGATGACCTCCTTACAAGTGGTCAGACCATCACAGAGTTTAAGGAGCAGCTTGAAGCAGCAGGCGCCTACATCGATAGAGAAATCTTTGTCGGTCGAACCGTACACCATTGCCCAATCAGCAAGCGAGGAGTCTTGCAGGAGATGGCAGAAGGCTTCTATGAAGCAGTAGCAGCATCGAAAAGATGTTTCTCACAAGGTATCAATAACATCAATAATAACATTAATAAAGCAGCGTAACATGAAGAAATATAATGATATACTAGCAGACGAGAGACCGGAATTTAAGGCAGCTAACTATGGTTTTGAGAACCTGAGTAATACCGAACTTCTATCCATGGTAATCAACCGAGGAGCAGGAACTAAGGAGAGCATCAATCAGGCTAGGCAGTTAATGAACATGGCAGACGGGCGTCTGAGTAACCTTGCAAAGTTATCCATGGACGAAATGCAGGTGGTGCAGGGAATAGGAGACTGCAAGGCGCTTGCAGTACTCGCAGCCCTTGAGATAGGCAAGCGCAGGGCAAGAGAGCAGGCAGGGCAGAAACCCGACCTGGGCAGCAGCCTGGCAATCTACAACTATCTACATCTGCAAATGGCAGACCTCAATATAGAGCAGGCGCACGTCTTGCTGATGAATAATAATTTCCGTCTACTCAAGCATGTGAAGCTGAGTGAGGGAGGAATCACAGAGACATTGGTAGATGTGAGGGTGATGATGAAGGAAGCAGTAACCGCAGGCGCAACCATTTTGGCACTAGCACACAACCATCCAAGCGGAAGCACACAGCCAAGCAGGGCAGACGATGAACTCACGAGAAAGGTGAAGCAGGCATGCGATATAATGCGCATCTTCTTTATGGACCATGTTATCGTCTCAGACGGAAGTTTCTATTCATACCATGACAAAGGCAAGCTATAGAGCGAGGGCAGTAACATACTGCCCTTTATTTTTGATGCAATCTCCCTGTTGACCGCAGGCAAGAGGATGGCAGTCTGTTGGCAATCAGAGCGGAGAAAAGGCAATTGCCACAGTAAAAATGCGCTACATATTCCGCTGTAATCGGGCGAAGCAATTGCCTTGGAGCGTAGGGCAGTGGGGGCTACCCTTACAGGTAGAGCACGCTCTTTTTTCCTCAACTTTTCAAAAATCCATGATTTTCAAGAAGTTGGCAAAAATGACCATGGAAAATTTGTGCAAAAGCGCCAAATTTTGCAATCGGTTGCCTACCGATTGCCACCCGAAAATGGCGACTTATGACAATTCCTGCAGAATTGCCACAAGAAACGCGCCATTTTCGGGTGAACCCCTACATTTCATTTCGGGGTAAAAGAGGTAGTAACATTCTTGGACATCATTCGAAAATGATGAAAAAAAGAGGTAAAAACTGTATTTGATGGGGTTGGAATCCTAAAAAAGCGGGGATTTTCTTGCTGTTTCGAATAATTTTCGTATCTTTGCAACCGATTTACAACTCATTTAGTACTTTATTGGTTATATTTTTAGGAATTAAAAAGTTAAAATTCCATTCCATTAAACAGAGTTTAATAGGAGTCTTCGGGAGAAGATGACTAGGGTGCAGGAGTTGGCAACAAGCTTCTAAGTCTCGAGACAATGCACCCACAATTTTATATTACCCAATAGACATCAATAGATATTAGATTTCTTTTAAAAAGGTATTAAGTAAGAATGTTGGGCCATCCGTGCGTGAGCATGGGTGGCTTTTTTCGTGCCCAAATGTTAAAGTTTAGTTAATATAACAAATTTGTTACCTAAATATTTGGTTATATATAACTTTTTTGTTACCTTTGCATCGTCGAAATGACAAAGAGTTCATTGATTTTATGAAAACAAAAGATTTGATTAAGAGACTGAGAGATGCGGGATGCGTCCTGTCTCGACATGGTGGAAATCACGACAAGTGGACTAACCCTAAAACGGGTAAGTCGCAGTTCGTGCCAAGACATAGTGGTGAGGTTCCTACGGGGCTTGCCAATAACATCTTGAGAGACTTGGTTGGGGCTTAGCCCCAACCTTCCACCCTTAAATCCTTTTGTGTTTTGTGAGGGATATGGACTCTTTTTTATAAGGTAACTATATAAATATTATATTAATATGAAGGTACAGATTATAGTGGAGCAGGCATCTGATGGCAAGTTTTGGTGCTATACGGAGAAGGGCATCGGAGATGTTGGACTGAGTGCCATGGGTGACTCTGTGGCAGCTGCAAAAGCTGATTTGATGGACTGCTGCGAGGAAGCAAGGCAGGATGCTGAGGAGAATGGCAAGGCGTTCCCCGAGGTGGAGTTTGAATATAAGTACGACCTTCAGTCGTTCTTCAATTACTTCTCTTTCCTCAACGTCTCGGACATCGCAAAGAGAGCGGGCATCAACCCATCGCTCATGCGGCAATATAGCCGTGGCATCAAAAAAGCTGGAGAGAAGACTTACGAGCGTCTCACAGCATGTATGGCTGACATTACTAAGGATTTACAAGCAGCCGTGTTCTGACATAGGCTGTGTTTTCATAAAACAATAAAATGAACTCTTTAAGCCTCTGGTGCGTGACGCATCGGGGGCTTTTTCGTACCCAAATGTTAAAAATGAGTTAAACATAAAAGAAAGTTTATGTTTTATTTGGTTATTAAAAGAATTTTATGTACCTTTGCATCGTGAATAGATAACTAGATGTTTAACAATTAAATTTTAAGCGTATGACACAAAAAGAGTTAGAGCAAGAAATTAAAAGAAAGGAAGACGAAATCAAGGCACTTCTCGAACTGAAAGACTTGGTTTTCGATTACGAGAGACAGATTGATTTAAGACTCGCAGACCTTTCTAAGCTCTACAAGCAAAGAAAAAACTAAAAAAGTCCTCCCCTACGGGGGAGGTTCTTTAAACAATATAAATATAAGAATATGGAGAATATTAAAGAATTAATGGCAGAGTACATGGCATTGGCTAGCAAGCAGGATGCCAAAAGCAAGGAGCGCAGAGACGAGATTCATCGCTATCTCAGCGCAAATGCTACAGAGGAGGATAAGAAATATATTAGTGAGGTGGTTGTAGATAGAGTAGCACATTTGAAGCTGGAGGTGGCCACATTGCGTGAGCAGCTAGCCGAAGATGATTACAAGTTGCTTCCACTTCGATATATTGCACAGAAATACTTTGGCAAGAGTGCAGCTTGGCTCTCTCAGCGTCTCAATGGCTCAGAGGTTCGTGGTCATGTCTATACACTCAATGCTGAGCAGAAAGATATTTTCAATCGTGCCGTCCAGGAGATAGGGCAGCGCATTGGCTCTTTGCAGTTAGCATAGAGTTGTCTATTCACAAAAAAACCGTCCCCGACACAGAGCCGTGCCGGGGATTTCTTATTGTTCACATTAAAACATTTTTTTATTATGGTTTATTCCGAAAGACAGATGAGAGTGGCAGATGCAACGATTAAGCAACTTCTTTCAAATGAAACCGCAATGGTCAGAGAGTCAATGCTAGCTTATGTTGACGAGTTGTCTGATGACAGAGTTCTTGCCAATGATGTAGTGACTATGTTGGAGATTGATGGCTTGATAGTTTATACAGGAGATTACGATTGGAGGGTTCAGCTTACAGACAAGGGGTGCAAGGCTGCACAAATGGGGTTGACTAGATACCTCAAACGTCAAAAACTGATGGAGAAACTGAAGGAGTATAAGCTGTTCGTGGGTATAGCTAGTGCTACGGTCTCTTTTGTGTCGATGCTGATAACACTTGCCCTTACTATTTACAATGCAGTAAAATTATAAGGGCACATAATACAGACACGATGGCGCAAACAACATTGGCCAGTGTGATTATAATGTCGTAAAATAAATCTTTTCTTTCCATACCTTAATATATATTATTTAGTTAAACCGATGCAAATATACGGAATTTTATTGAATATCCGTGGAATTTTATTGAAAAACAGAGAATTTCAGAGAAAATCAGAGAATTTCTTTCCTCAATATCCCGATTTTATGCTCTAAAACATATTTCCTGCAGATTCTTCTAAAATTTCCCGATTTTTTTTTGGCGGTTCCAAATATTCTTCGTACTTTTGCCAACGGTTACAAGATGATAGTAGTCTATCCGGCAGGGCGACCGTTTCGCCTATGGCTTCTGGCCGCAGGCTTTTTTTA
>OLGZ01000685.1_pt1 | contig 24854 bp, 19 predicted proteins | sample 1605981 | NCBI WGS metagenome assembly OLGZ01 (sample SAMN03283291) | human gut metagenome | biome: human-associated habitat; material: feces | host: Homo sapiens | place: Peru | collected 2012 | reverse complement strand
TGCTCAAAGTATTTATTTTAAATAATTTGTGACAAATGATTGACTAACCTACACATAAAAATCTTTAAAATAAAATATTGACTTATAAATTTTTATTATATATAATAAAAATAGATTAAACTAAAAGGAAAAAATTAAATGAAAAAAACTGTAAAAATTTTAAGCATAATAGTGATGATTATAATGTTTATATTAATGAGTAATATAAGCATTATTTATGCTGGTACAGAAGAAGCAGATAGAAGAGATGCAGCGGCAACTGGAGGAGCTCCAGCAGGTTCTTCACAATCTGGAATTATAAATCCAGATGACTTTAAACCAAATGATACGGATGTTCCAACAGAAATAACAGACTTAGCAGGAACAATAATAGGAACATTGCAAGTTATAGGAATAATTATTGCAGTTATAGTTATTATGGTAATTGGTATAAAATATATGACAGGAAGCCTAGAACAAAAAGCACAATATAAAAAGACAATGATACCATACATAGTCGGAGTTGCTATGCTGGTATGCACAACTACATTGGTTAAAGTAATATACCAATTAGTAAGTGGAGCTATAGCTTAGATAAAGTAAATTAAATAAAAATGTTGAAAAATGCTGAATAATGTTATATAATAAAGAATAGTAGGAGGGATAAATATGAAAAAAAGTATAAAATTAATAGTGTTTATGACTTTAATTCTTTTTACAATTATGGCTCCTACTGTAAAAACTTATGCAGAAACAGCTGATATTGGTGGAGTGGCAAATAGTGCTAATGATTTTATAAATACTGGTAAAAATCCAGCTAGTAACGTAATTGTAGTAAAAGCTGATGAAATGAAAGGTGTTTCAGATTTAATTTACAATGTGTTATTTGCAGTTGCAATTATAGTACTTGTATTATGGGGCACAATATTAGGAATACAATTCATTACTGGTGCAGCAGAAGAAAAAGCAGAAATAAAGAAAGCATTAGTACCATATGTGGTTGGTACAATCATTGTATTTTCCACATTTTCAATTTGGAAGTTAGTGGTTACAATACTACAACCGCTTGCATAAGATAAATTTGTTATTATTATTCTCATACAAAAGTAAGAGATTATAAATAAAAGAAAATAAATTAAATAGGAGGAGAAAAATATGAAAAAAACTATCAAAATAATGTCAATTGTATTAATAGCAATAATGCTAGTTGCTTCTATATCTTCAGTAGCTCTTGCAGATACTGTTACAGATGTATTAAACGATATGACAAATAAAAATACTAGCACAAATACAACTGATGGCTTAACAAGTTTAGGCGGAAATATAGTTGCAATTGTTCAAGTTGTTGGTATAGTTATAGCAGTTATTGTTATATTGGTAATTGGTATAAAATACTTAGTTGCTAGTCCAGAAGGAAAAGCAGAATACAAAAAAACAATGATACCATATTTAGTTGGTGCAGTATTAATATTTGCTGGAACAACAATAGTAAACGTAGTATATCAAGTAGTAACAGGATTAAAATAATTGTTACATCAAGATTACATAAATATTACAATAAAATTAAAAGTGCATTTATATGCACTTTTTTTGTGCTTATATCTTACAATTTACAACATAATATGATATACTCTATTATATAAGGAAAAATAGGTTTTAACGGAGGATAAATATGGGAACATATAATTTGCCAAGAAATGTTAAAGGTGAAGGAAGAATACTATTTATATTTACTCCAAAGAGTATGATATATACTGTAATAGGAGTTGCAATAGGACTAATTTTTTATGCTATATTTGCAATATTAAAGTTAAAAATGGTAGGAGTAATATTTGTTGTACTCTTTGCTTTAATTGGTTATGCCATAGCAATGCTAAAAGTTCCAAGTTTAGGAATATCAAAAACAAGCAAAAAAATTGCAGGAGAGAAACTAGACGATATAATAAAAAGAGCAATAATGTTCAAAAGAAAACAAAATAGAATATACATTTATGATAATAAGGAGGTAGAAACAAATGACAAACAGTAGCCAAATATTAACTATTATTTTATATATAATGCTTATAATTATGTTTGTATTATTATTTGTACTTGCATTTATTTACATTAATATGAAAGTAAAGAAAAAACAACAAGAGGAAGAAGAAAAAATAAAAAGTGGAGAACAACAACCTCAAGTTGAAAAAGGAAAAACAAAAACATTTACAGTAGCATCCGTATTCGATTTTATGGAATTTGATAAAGTAGAAGACAATATGATAGTACAAAAAAATGGCAATAGATATGTAATGGTAATAGAATGCCAAGGAATTAACTATGATCTTATGTCTCAAGCAGAAAAAGTATCTGTTGAAGAAGGTTTCATACAATTCTTAAATACATTATCATATCCTGTTCAAATATATACACAAACAAGAAAAATAAACTTAGAAGATAGCTTAAATACATACAAAACAGAAGTTGCACAAATAGAACAAGAATATTCAAGAGAAAAAATGAGATACCAAAAAGTAATGTCATCACCAGATGCAACAGATGAGCAAAGAAAAAAAGCTTTATATGATTTTACAAAGCAAAAAAACCTATACGAATATGGAAAAGATATAATATACAATACAGAAAAAATGAGTTTAAACAAAAATATACTAAACAAAAAATATTATGTAGTAATTCCATACTATGTAGAAGAACAAGGAAATTACGATAAAAACGAGATAAGAGAACAAGCTTTTTCAGAATTATATACAAAAGCCCAATCTATAATAAGAACATTAAGCGTATCTAGCGTAATTGGTAGAGTTTTATCATCAACAGAGCTTGTAGATTTACTATATATGGCTTATAATAGAGAAGATGCAGAAAGCTACGGAGTAGATAAAGCATTAAAAGCAGGATATAACGAATTATATTCAACTGCACCAGATTATATGGATAAAAAACTAAAGATACTAGATGCACAAATAGCAAGAGATGCTATGAATTTAGCAAATACAAAAGTTATAGAAGCACAAACAGAAAAACAAAAAGAATATGCAAGAAAAGTAGAAACAAAAGATGATATAATAAATGATTTAGCACAATTAATAATTCAAGAAAACGAAGCAATGCTTGGAAAAGATGTTGCAGAAAAAGCAAAAGAAAAAGTAAGAAGGGAGAAGAAGAGTGATGTTCAAGAAAAAGAAACAACCAATGCAAGAGTTTCAAGTAAGGAATGATTACACAAGCAATGAGGAAGTTAAAATACTTCATAAAAAAACAATAAAAGAATTAATTGCTCCATCTGGAATAGATGCAAGTAATATAGATCACTTAGAAATTGCATCAACTGTAAAAAGATATGCAAGAAGCTTCTTCGTATCTGCACTTCCAAGAATGTGTACTTTCCCAGAATTATTTAGGGATATGTATATGTTTGGAGATATAAACACATCAATATACATAACTCCAATTGCAGAATCAAGATCACAAAATGAATTAAACAGAACTATAAATGAACTAGAAACAGAAAGAATAGTAGCAGCAGATAGAGGAAACATAAACAGAGAAAGTAGTTTGGCTCAAAAGAGATTCGAAGCAGAAGATTTAAGAGACGAAATTGCTGCAGGATTTAACAAATTATATGAGGCATCAATAGTATCTACGCTTTTTGCATATAGTTTAGAGGATCTAGACAGACTTACAAAAATGCTATCAACAGAAATGTCTAAATCATTAGTTGGAATAAAAAGTGCTTGGGGTATGCAGGAAGAAGCATTTCAATCAAATTTACCTTTAGCACAAGACAAAATTAAAAGAACGCATACATTCGACCGTAGATCTATGGGAACAGTATTCCCATTTACAACATCAGAAGTAGGACATTCAACAGGAATACCTTTAGGATTTAACAAACAAACTGGAGTTCCAATTTTATTTGATAACTTTCATAGCTCACTTACAAACTACAATATGGTTATATTTGCTAAGTCTGGTGCCGGAAAATCAGTTACAATGAAAACCTTAATCTCAAGATCAGCAGTTCTTATGGGAATACAAAGCTTAGCACTAGATGCCGAAGGTGAATACAGTATAGTGGCAGAAAGCTTAGGCGGAACAAATGTTGTAATAAGCCCAAACTCAAAAACAGTAATAAACGTTTTCGATATTGAGACAGAAGTTGTAAAAGACGAAATAACAGGAAGAGATAAAACAGTATTAAACGTAGAAAATAAAGTAGAAGACGTAACTCAAGCCCTATTAACAATGGCGAGAGGAAGTACAAGAAGTAAAGATGTAAACGAAGTAACAAAACAAATAATAGCAGAAAATGTTGCTCAAGAATATGCTGCATATGGAATAACAAGCGATCCAAACAGCTTGTATGAGTCAAGAAGTAGTGGCAACACAGAAATGTTAGGAAGAGCAAGAAAAAAGATGCCAACAATTGGTTCTTGGTACAGACGTTTACAAAGAAATGCAGAAGGAAACACAAACCAAGATTATAGATCTCATTACAGTTATTTATTAAAAGTAATGAAACAATATGTAAGAGAATATGATGGGCAAATGGCTTACTTTGATGGACAATCTACATTTGACTTACTAGATGGAACACTATTTATAAATCTAGATATTTCGCAGCTAGAAGAAAGATTTGCAAGACCACTTGCACAACAAATATTACTTTCTTGGATATGGGAAAAATATGTAAAGAAAAATAGTGAAGATAGAAAAAAAGCTGCCAAAAAAAGAGTGCTAGTAGACGAAGCATGGATGCTATTGCCATACCCAGAAGCAGTAGACTTCTTAAATACAATGGCAAGACGTGCAAGAAAAAGAAATGTATCACTTGCAATAATTTCACAAAGATTCCAAGACTTCTACGAAAAACCAGAAGTACAAGCAGTCTTAACATCATCAGATACAAAATTATTACTTGCACAAGATAAATCTGAAATACAATACTTAAAAGAAGTATTTAAACTAAGCGAAGGAGAAGCAGGATTCCTAGTTACTTGTGGCAAAGGAGAAGGATTACTAAAGGTAGGTGCAGATACTGCAATATTACAAATTACACCAACAGCAAAAGAGTTTGAATTCGTGGAAACAAACTTAAATAAACTAATGGAAAATAATCAGAGAAGATCATAATAGAGGGAGGAAACATGAATCACTTTATGAGCAAAAAAACAATACAAAAGATTATGGCAATATTTGTAATATTAATACTAAGTAACTTTATTATGGGCTGTAAAGCAACCTTTGCTGATGATAAAGACGATGCAACTACATGGTTAGAGAATTATGCAAACACTGTAGCTTTGTCATATAAACGTCCAGCTAGTAATTTATATGATGCATTTGTACAAGCAGAAGGAGTAAAAAGCGTAAAAGTTGAAGATAATAAATTGGTAGTTACTATAAAAGCTGGATATAGTGAAAGTGAAGTCAAAGCTAATATTCAAAACAAGTTAATTGGCGTAGTATATGAAGAAGCTAATGCACAGCTTTTAGCACAAACCCAAACAACTTATAAAGCAACTGAAAACAACAGCAATAATAGTAATAATAACAATAATACCAGTAATAGTGGAAATAATAGTAATGCACAGAAAAGCGATGAAGAGAAATTTAAAGAAGCTCTTAGAAATAAAAATTATAATTTAACATCAGACCAAATTAATAGAGCATGGGAGGATTATAATAGTGGAATTGATGGAGCTAATGGAAAAGCTGTAACATGGAATTCTGCAACTGGAGAAATAACATTGAACTATACTCAAGACCAAAGAGTGGCTAGAGGAATAAGCAATCAAGCTACAAGTGAAATACATGACGATCAAAGCCAAAATGATGATGAGGGTGACATAGATGGAGGATTATTACTTAGTCCAATTTCTTCATTTGTAGTTGCTATATGTGATGGATTAAATTATTTAATGCAGTCATTTGTAATTGGGTATTCTGGTGTCGCACAAAAAGATGACGATTTAGACACCTACATAGGTGAACATCCAGCAGATAGTTCATTACCAACAGTTGAAATAGCAGCATCGGCAATAAGTAATTTTTTTAGTCATTACAGAGTTGGAACTATAAAATTGACACCAGCAGAAATTTTTGCAGGAAATGTTGCAGCACTAAATGCAAACTTTTTCTCAAGCAATGAGGATTACAGTGGAATGCTTGGAGGATCGAACAAATCAATTGTTGAAAAGTTAAAAGGAGTAGTTAGTGCTTGGTATGTTGCAATAAGAAATATAGCAATAGTTGGCCTCTTATCTGTATTACTATATTTGGGAATTAGAATAGTAATAAGTTCCAGTGCAGGAGACAAGGCAAAATATAAACAAACATTTATGGATTGGTTAATTGCACTATGTTTAATATTCTTCTTACACTATATAATGGCATTTACAATGACAATAGCGGATCAAGTAACAAGTGTACTTGGCGGAGATGAAAATCCAGACGGAACAATAAGTCAACTAGTAATAAATATTACCGACGGTAACAATGGAAATAAAACTTTTGGATCTAATTTTATAAATGTTGCAAGAACTAAAACACAATTTGGCAACGTACATGGAAAAGTAGGATATACAATAATGTATGTTGCATTTACAGCATATACAGTATATTTTGTAATAGTATATATGAAGAGATTAATAATGTTAGCCTTTTATACATTAATGGCACCAGCAGTTGCTCTATCATATCCTTTAGACAAATTAAAAGATGGTAAAGCACAAGCATTTAATTTTTGGCTTAAGGATTATATTTTCTATGCATTCTTACCAGCACTTCATATGATAATTTATACGGTATTTATATCATCTGCTTTATCACTTGCGGTACAAAATATGATATATGCGTTAGTTGCTATGGCATTTATAGTACCAGCAGAGAAAATTGTTAAAAAGATGTTTGGCATACATGGAAATACAGAAGAACGTGCAGGTGGATTTGCTGGTGGAGCTGTAGCAGGTTCATTAATGAGTAGCTTAAGAAAACTTCCAAAAGGAGGACAAAAAGGACCAGCACCAAACCGTACAAAAACACAATCAAGAACTCGTATTGCGGATAATCCTAATTCCGTAAGTTTTATGGATACAATGAATGCTACAATTGGACAAAAACCAAGTGATAATGGAAATAGTACAAAAGCAAATGCAAATAATCAAAATGTAATGGAAAATACAAACGGAAATAAAGCTATTGGAAATTATGGAGTAAATAATCCAGAAGAAAATAGAGATCAAAATTATTCTGGTATTGGAGGTACATATTCTGACAATAAATCTGTACAGACAAGTGCTATGGATATAAATGGACAACCAAATATGGATTATGGAATGGCAAATTCAATGTCAAATAACAAAGCAGACAATTTAGCAGCAAATTCAAAAGGCAACATTAATATTGGATCAGATAATAAAAAGAAAGAAAGCAAAGCTAGAAGAATAATTAACAATGCTAGTACAGCAATTGGAAGGAGATATACTATTGCTGGTGGTGCTAAAGGAATTGCTAGTTCATTAGGAAAGAAAGCAGGAAAAGCTGCTATCAAAGGTATTGGAATGGCAGCAGGTGCTACTGCACTTGGAATGGCTGGACTTGGAATTGGTATGGTAGGTGGAGACCTAGGAGATGCATTTAAAGGACTTAGTGTTGGAGCAGCAGCTGGCGGCTACTTAGGTGGTAACATAGGAAATGCTGTAAACGATACTATAGATGGTAAAAATGAATTAGGTAGATTTGCTTCAGAAGTTAAATACGGAAGTGTAGAAGCAAGCGACAATGCAAGATCAAGAAGAAATTATATTTCAGATGAAGGAAATAGAGCAAGAATACTTGCAGATCATCCAGATTTTAAAGCAGAAGATGTTGATAGATATGCACAGAGAAGATATGATATGATGTACGATTCAGGTGTAGATGATGAAAGCATGGCAGACAAGGCATTAAAACTAGAAGATTCTTTAATAGGACAAGGACTTGATGCAGAACAAGCTCATAGAAGTGCATATGGTGCATTAAGCGCTGCACAAAAATACAGCTTTAGTGATTTAGCAGATCAATCTAAGAGAGAAAAATACCAATCTCAAGTTGTAAGAAGAGCAATGCAAGAGGGTGGTGTATCTAAAGAAAATGCTGAAAGAATGGCAAAGAATTACTTTGACAATATGGCGGTTATACGTGGGGTTACATCTGCGCCTAAAGCAATGAGTAACAATACAAGTACACAAAGAAATGCCACAGAAACAAAACAAGAAGGCAAAAGACAAATAGACACATCAAATGCAAAAACAGCAGAAAAAACTGCTAAAGCACAAGTAAGGAATATTAACACAGAAAAAGCAAAACGTGGTCCAGGAAGACCAAGAAAAAATTAAATTTACACAAGAGATAAAGCCAAAGGAAACTTTGGCTTTATTTAGAAAAAAGAGAAAGGAATCAATTATAAATAAGTTTATATAATTGATTATATAAGAAAATATGTTTAATAAATTTATAAGATATTTTAACCAAAACAGACTTGGAGTAATAACAACAATTATAATTATTTTAGCAGTAATAGCATTAATTCAATTGCTAAACTCTTTTGCAAAACAAAATGAAAAAGAACAATATGTTAATGTAATAAACAATACAATAAGTTCTAATCAATCAACTAGCAATAAATCAAACAATGTTTTACATACAAGTTCTCAAATAACTGGAGATAAAATAACAGATACACAAGCTAAATCTAATCAAAATTTAATTGCTAATTTTATAAAATTATGCAATAATAAAGATGCAAATAATGCTTATACATATTTGAGTGCAAACTGTAAGGAAGAATTATTCCCAACAGTTAACGACTTTAAAACACAGTATATAGATAAAATATTTAATAATGAAAAAACATATAACATACAAAATTGGAAAGCATCAGGCAATATCTACACATATAAAATAACTTATATAGAAAATATGCTTGCTTCTGGTAAAACTTCTAACTCAATAGAAGACTACATTACAATTGTTACAGAAAACAATACAAACAAATTAAATATTTTTAGATATATAACCAACGAAAAAATAAACAAAACTGCTGCTAACAATATTGCAAGTATTACAGTATTAGAAAAAAATGTATATGATGATTACGAAATATATAAGATCAGTATAACAAATAATAGCAACAATACAATAATGCTTAATAGAACAAGCGATAATGGTGGAATATATGTGCAGTACAGTGGTAGCAATGCAAAATATACTGCATTTATTTCTGAAATAATACAAAGCAATTTGTCAATAAATGCAGGACAAACTAAGTATTTATCAATAAAAATAAACAAAGTTTATAATGGTGCAATTCAGGCAAAGAGTATGGTATTTTCAGATATTATAAACAATAAAAATACATTTGACAGTACATCAGATAAAACACAATATAAGGATATATCAAATATACTAGTAAATTTTTAATTGGGAGAGCTTAAATGGATAATAGAGAAGACGAAAACCTAAATGATGAAGAATTAGAGGATATGGATCTTCAAAAACAACAAGAAGCTCAGCTAGAACAACAACAATCTGAACTAGAGGAGCAACAAAAGGAACAAATAGCAGCTAAAAAAACACAAGCGGCTATTAGTTCTATTGGCTCAAAAATAAAAGGTGGAGCAAAAGAAGCTGGAAAACAGGTTGCTAAGATGGTAAAGAAAGCAATACTTGCATTTGTTAAAGCTATTGGAATAAAAGGCTTAATAATTTTTATAATAATTATTGCAGCAGCAGCACTTATATATGGAGTAATAAGCGGAATAAGTGATCTCTTAAGTGATAAGGCTAATAATATAATGAGCGAGGATTTTATTAGCTCTTCTTCAACATATGATGCAGATGTTGACTTTTCTAATGGAATAGAAATAACGGATGAACAAGTAGAGCAGCTTATAAAAGTAATTGAAAATCAAGGAATATCTCTAAATAGTATGTTTTTATCAGGCGACCAAGATGATTCACAAGATGAAAATTCAGAGGCAAATAAAAAGCAAAAAATGAAATATTTAAGACAATTTCTACTTGCACAATTATGTACTGAGTATCCAGATTTTGGAATACAGGAAGACGAAACACACTATAATGGAATTATAAAAATAAGAAAGAACAATAGTGATGGTTCAGACTCAACCGACATGAAGTATGTAAAATTACAAGTGTTTAAGGCTATGATTAATGCTATTAATGCAAATTCATTAGATGGTGGCGGAGAGAAATACTCAACAAAAGAAATAGACGTAAATATTTCTGGAGCAAGAAATAATACAATACCTGCTACAGTAATTATACCTACAGAAAACCTTTCCGATATGCCATGTGTTTTAATGGTACATGGATTTACAGGAAAAAGACAAGGCGATAATGATCATTTTATAAGTTTAGGAAAAATTCTTGCAGAAAATGGTATAGCATCAATAACAATAGACTTACCGGGCTGTGGCAGTAGTACAGAGGCTAGTACAAACTACACAATAAATAATATGGAATCAGATATGGATTCAGCTATAAATTATATGAAAAATACATATTCAATAAATAGCAACAAAATTGGTGTTGTTGGACATAGCATGGGTGGTAGAATGGCATCATTATACCTAAATAAGGTTAATGCAGCAGCACTTTGGGCACCAGCTAATGGAGATGGATTGTCGGGTTTAGAGTTTTTAAACAATTATCAAGAATTATATAATACAGCAAAAACTAATGGAACAGTAGAGAGCGGATGGAATTTTACATTAAGTAAAGAATTTTTTGAGCAAATGGAAACATCTCATCCTCAAAATAATATAAGTAGCTTTAATGGCCAAAATCTTCTAATTGCATATGATTCAGCAGATAGAGATGGAACAAGTGGGGTCCTTAGCTCATCAACAGTACAAACGGTTAAATCAGCTGCTCCTGGTGGCACAAAATGGATTGAATATAATGATGATCACAACTTTTTAACACACGGAGAAGAGCTAGTAACAGAAACAGCAAATTTATTTTGCAATAGCTTCTTGGGACGTAATGCAAATAGTGGTATGGTAAATAGCGAGCTACTTAATGGCTATACATTAGACGAAATAAAAGAAGAAATAAAGAATATTTATACAATAGATGGTAGTGGAAACTTATATTTTGCAAATTGGCATACAGAAGAAGTTACAGAAAACTCAAAAACAGAGAAAAAAACAACAGTAACAGAACAAGCTGTTAACTATTTAAAAACAGTAGAAAAATATTCTATGCCAATACAAACATCCATAGCCCTTTGTTTTATATCTCAAAATCCAGAATATGTTTATAATTTTATACAAGAACATGTATTAGCTGGAGAAATAGTAATAAGTGTTCAGGAACATGAAAGTGTAGATACATTTAATAGCTGGTTTGACTGGCAAATAACAGAAAATACTAGAGAATATACTTATACAGAAATTGACCCAGATGTATGGGATTGGTATACAACAGGGACAAGTCAAAATACAACTCAGTATAACGATCAAAATCATTATAAAAAAATTGTTACAGATGTTCAATGTGTAGCAGCAGTTACAAATGTAGACACATGGATGTTTAAGGAAACAGTAGAATACACTAATGTACCTAATATGGTAGAGTATCCATTAGGAGAAGAAACAAAAGTATACAATGATGCTACATGTCCAGTAACTGTTCCAACAAATACTTCTACTATATCTGGAGATGCAACTTCAAGAACAAGAACAGATAAGAGCTATAGTCTTGACTATTGCAATTTTACGCAAACAGAAAAAATGGTATATAATGATTGGCAAAAAGGAACAGTTAATGTTGATACAGCAGAAATAGAAAGAAAAGCAGATAGCATAATAGCTCAATGGAAAAATAAATTTAGAATTCCAAACTCCAATAAGAGTGAAGTACCATTTGTAAAAATTTATGATGCGAAAGATATGTTCTTAAATATGTTAAATAACAATGAGAAGACGCAAAAACAAGCAGAAATATTTAAATTTTTAATAGAACGTACTAAAAATGGTGGTTATTCATTAGACAATTTGGATATGAGCATATATGAAGATACAGATTTAGAGGCAATTGATGTTGAGGAAGACATAATAGTAAATGTTTCAAGATCTCAAAGCAATATAGTGCTATCAAAAGAACAAGTAAAGAAAGCAATAGAAAGTTGTTATTCTGGCCAAGCAAGGGAAAATCTTTTAGGAGCACTTAATGACTTTATGTATATACAAAATAACAATAAAGTGAATGCTATATTTGCAGTAGCTGTTGTTACACAAGAGTCTAGTGCCGGAACAAATTGGGCAAGAATAGACAGCAGCACATATAACTGGATGAGTTGTAAGGCTGAATCTGGTCAAAAATATTATACAGATAGTACAGGAACAAAATGGGCTAAATATACAAGCTTTGGCAATGCAACAAGAGACTTAGGAAGAAGAATATCAACCGAAAGTTATTACTTTGGAGGAGGAAATTACACTGTAAGAACTATAGGGCAAAGCTATTGTGCGCCACCAGATGGCTGGATAAATAGTGTAATAAGTATTATGAAGAGGCTATTTAAATCTGTGGGAGTAGACCTAGATGCAGAAAGAAAACAACACAATAGGCCTCAACATAATGGCACTCAAGGAGACTCAGATAATTCGAATAATAACAATAATGGAAACAACGGAAATAATGGAAATAATACTAACTCAGGAAATAATGCAACTGGACAGGTTGAATTAGACGGAAGTTATAATGTAAATGGAGTAAGATTATCTAATCCAATAATAGACCCAATTTCTTTTGTTGGTTCATATGCAAACCATGGAGCTGTAGATATTAACCCAACAGACAATGGACCAGTACCAGTATATGCGGCAGCAGCTGGAACTGTTACAAAAGCTGGATGGGAAGGCACATATGGAAATCGTGTTGTAATAGATCACGGAAGTGGAGTATCAACTTGTTATGCGCATGCTAGTTCTGTAGTGGTAAGTGCTGGACAGCAAGTAGAAAAAGGACAATTGATAATGTATCAGGGATCAACTGGTAATTCATCTGGACCTCACGTACATTTTGAAATTAGAATAAATGGAAGTAGAATACAAAGTTTAGCCGAGGATATGTTCGCTCAATTAGGATTTCCGATAACAAGAAATTATTAATACAAAGGAGACGAGTATGAAAAACAAAGAAAAAAGATTGTTATTAGTAATTTTATTAATAATAGTAATGATAATAATTATTATTACTTTAATAAAAGTAAGCAAAAATGATGATAATGGAATATTAATAAATGGCGAGAATGTATTTTTAGATGGTAGCAAAGAGGGAAAAAAAATAAGTATAGATGTGAAAAAACAATTATCAAATATAATAACAAAAAACGAATATTACAACTTAACCTATTGTGTAAATGCATATCAGTCTATTATAAATGATGTAGTAAGCAGCAGCACAGAAGAGAATAACACAAAGATACTTTCAATATTAGACAATGAATATATACAAGAAAAAAATATAACAATGACTAACATTAAAAATGTATATAATGGATATAGACAATCAGAAATATATCTAGATGAAATTATGAGCATTCAATTATCTAATAATGTGAAAGCTTACTTAATAAAGGGCAAGAGCGTAAACAATAGTATAAAATCAAATAGTTATTTAATAATAAAATTAGACAATGCAAATCATACTTATTCAGTTTACCCATATGACTATGTTATGGAAAAAAGTTATAACCTATTAAAAGCAGGAGACTTATTAAACATAGAAGATTGCACTTCTATTGAAAAAAAGCAATACAATGAATTTACAGATCAAACGTACGAATATGAATCAATTGCGTATTTATATTATAATAAAATAAAAGCAGATGAACTATATGATGCAGAAACAATTTATAATATGCTAGACCAAGAATACCAAAATAAACGTTTTGGCAGTTTGGATAATTTTAAAAGTTATATAAACTTAAATAAAGAGAAAATATCAAATGGCACCTTAACAAAATATTCAAGAGAATATGGAGATGGCTTTGTGAAGTATATTTGCACAGATAGCAACAATAATGTATACACAATAAAAGAAACATCAACACTAAACTATACAGTACAATTAGACGATTATACAATTGAAACAGATGAATTTAAAACTAAATATGAACAAAGCTCAAATCAAGTAAAAGTTGTAACTAACATAGATAAATTTATGAAAATGCTAAACAGTTGTGATTATCAAACAGCATATAATTTGCTAGATGATACATATAAAACAAACAATTTCCCAACTTTAAATAGCTATGTAACATACGTAAAAAATAATTTCTGGAGTATTTATACAATTGATAGTATTTCAGAACAAGGTAGTTATTTTGTAGTTACACTTACAACAAAACAGAGAGCATCTGCGTCATCCGCAATAAAAACAAATCAAATAATAATGGCATTAAACCAAGGCACAGACTTTAAAATGTCATTTGCAAAATAAACGATTTAAGAACACTATTTTAATATGGTGTTCTTATTTTTTATAAAATGAATAAATATTAAAAAGAAAATTAAAAAAATGCTAAAATAACTATAACTTTTTCTAAAAAAATAAATTAAAACAATCGCCAGTAGGTTTATAGGTAATCTCCTTTTAAAAACTTAAATACATTATATAGGAAATTGAAAATGAAATTAAAAAAGATATTTTTATTGTTTATAATTTTTGTAATTACATCAATGTTATACACAGTTTGTGCAGATGATGTGGATGAAGAAGATGAAAATGTAGAAAATTATGTGCAAGAAAATGTAATAGATGTTGTATCTAAAAATATAAGCAGTATTCCAACTCTAAACTCTAGAAAATGTGTGATATATGATAGAACATCCAAAACTGTAATCTATGGGAAAAACGAAACTGTAAAAACTGCAATGGCATCAACAACAAAAATAATGACTGCAATAATTGTACTAGAAAACAGTAATTTAAAAGATACAATAACAGTAAGTGCTAAAGCAGGAGGAACTGGAGGCTCAAGATTAGGATTAAAAAAAGGAGATAAAACAACTGTAAATGACCTTTTATATGGACTAATGCTAAGGTCTGGCAATGATGCTGCTGTTGCACTGGCAGAACATGTGGGCGGAAGTATACAGGGATTTGCCAAACTTATGAACAAAAAAGCAAAAGAACTAAATTTAAACAACACACATTTTGTAACACCACACGGCTTGGACGATAGTAATCATTACACAACAGCGTTAGAATTAGCTAAACTTGCAGACTATGCAATGCAAAACCAGAAGTTTGCAAACATAGTGGGGACAAAAATAACAACAATATCAATAAATGGACAGCAAAGACAAATTGGAAACACAAATGAATTATTAGGTGTTCTAAACGGAGTAGTAGGAATAAAAACAGGATTTACAAACAACGCTGGTAGGTGCCTAGTAACAGAAACCAAAAGGGATAATATGGATATTATAACAGTAGTTTTAGGAGCAGACACAAAAAAAGATAGAACAAAAGATAGTGTTAAACTTATAGAATATGCATTTGCAAATTATGAAATTGTAAACATAGAAGAAAAAATAAACACTGAATTTGAAAACTGGAAAAACATAAATACACAAAGAATAGAAATAGATAAGGCTAAAGAAAATCAAAAAATGAACTTAAAATTAGAAACAATAAACATCAAAAATCTTCCATTAAAAGATGGAGAGTTAGAAAATATAAAATGTGAAATAAACTGTCTAACTCAATTTGAAGCACCAGTACAAAATAACATAAAAATAGGAACTTTAATAGTAAAAAAAGGAGACGAAATAATAGAAACATTAGATATAACAAATACAGAAATAATAGAAAGAAAAAATTGGCAAGACTATTTAAAACAAATTCTTAAGGAGCATCAAAACCTTATCAATCCTATATTTAATGCAGCAATTAAGTAGGATTACAAAAGAAAGAAATTAGAAGAGTATAGAAAACTTTAAAGACAAATTTTTGTTTTAAAAATTTTATTAATAACTTTTATAAAAACATAGTAAAATAAAAAACAATATGATATACTTGAAAGTGTAAATAAGATAATAAATTTTAAGGAAGGGGATTAATCATTAGAATTGATTATATGAAAAAATATGAAACTTAAGAAAATTTTAAAAACAGCAATTACTTTAACAATAATAGCCTGTTTAAGCTATGTGCCAGTATTTGCAGATGTTGGAAGCTTCGATAGGTATGATAGTGGCAGTTCTTCTAGTGACTGGAGCAGTTCATCTAGCAGTTGGGACTCAGATGATTGGAGTAGCTCTTCTAGTAGCTGGGATGATGATTATTCTAGTGGAGATGCGGTGTTTTTAATTGCGTGGCTATTTGGAACAAATGTTGGAAGAGTATCACTATTTGTAATATTAATTATAGTGGCAATAGCAATGCGTAAAAAACGCAGGGAAAATAACAGCCCATATGAAAGTACAACAACTTATATTCCACCATCTGTGTATACATCAGAAGTTCATGATGTACCAGTAACTCATACAGAAGCAGAAAAAATAAAACAAATAGATCCAATGTTCTCAGAAGAAGACTTTATATCTTGGACTAAAGACTTATATGTAAAAATGCAACATGCGTGGACAGATAGAAAATGGGAAGAAATAAGACCATTAGAAACAGAAAAATTGTTTGAACAACATAATGCACAGCTTCAAGATTTAATAAAAAATAAGAAGATAAATGTAGTCGAACAAATTGCTGTAAATTATGCTACAATATTAAGCTTTAGACAAACAGAAGATAAAGACATTGTAGATGTTGCACTAAAGGCAACTAAAAAAGACTATGTAATAGATGAAACAACTAAAAATGTATTACAAGGCAATAAAAATCAAGACAGAATAACAGTTTATAAAATGACATTTGAAAGAACAAAAGGAACACTTACCAAAAAAGGAACAGAAAAGCTAGATGCTAAAAACTGTCCAAATTGCGGAGCACCATTAAAAATAACATCATCTGGTAAGTGCGAATATTGTGGAAGTATAGTAAGTACAGGTGTACACGATTGGGTACTTTCAAATATAGAACCACTAAGAAAATAAAAATAACGGTACCATTAAACCAAAAAATTAATGGAGAAAGGTAAATATAATGTATTATTTACATTATATAAAGGATTTATTATGGGATTAATTAAAGCAGCAGGAAATGCAATTAAAGGAGAATTAAAAGATCAATTTTTAAAACCGATAATGTGTGAGGATATGGGAAATACCATATTAATGAAAAAAGTTACAACGGAAGATGGTGTAATACCAAATGGAAGTAGAATAATAGTAGCACCAGGCCAGGTTGCAGCATTATACGACAATGGAAAAATTATAGATGCAACAGCAGAAGCAGGAACATACGAATTTAAAACAGAAAGTTCACCATCATTCTTTGGTGGAGATTTTGGACCAGTATTTAAAGATATGTGGGAAAGATTTAAATTTGGTGGAGGAATAGCAAAAGAGCAAGCAGTATATTTCTTCAATGTAAAAGAAATACTAGACAATAAATTTGGAACACAAAACCCAATACCATATAAAGATTGGGGACACCCACTTACAAACCCAAGAACAAATAGTTTAATGGCAATGAGTGTAGAAATAAAATGCTTTGGAAAATATAGTTTTAAAATTATAGACCCAGCATTATTTATGTCAGAAATTGCAGGAACAAAGGATGTATATACAAAAGACGATATTTCAGAGCAAATGAGAGCAGAAGTTATAGGCTCATTCCAAAATGTAACAAACAGCTTAGGAGAAGACGATAAAAAAATAGCAGCATTATCACTTCCAAGTCAAACAGACGAAATCAGAGTTTTAATGGATGAGCAAGTATTCGATGAGCCAATTAGAAATAGAGGATTAAAAATTGTAACATTTGTTGTAGAAAGCGTAACATTAACAGACGAATCAAAAGAAAAAATAAACCAATACGAACTAGGAAGCGATGCTTACCAACAAAAAGCAACACTTACAGAAGCATATGCTCAAGCAGTTCAAGATGCTGCTAAAAACGAAGCAGGAACATTCAATGGATTTATGGGGGTTGGAATTGCAAATATGAATATGGGCAATGTATTTGGAACAACAGGAAATGCAGGAATAGGAAATACACAAGAAACAGCAAACATAGATCCAAAAACAGCAGAACCAGTTAAGAAAGAAAACACTTGGACTTGCGAATGCGGTCAAGAAAATACAGGAAATTTCTGCATGAAGTGCGGAAAACAAAAACCAGAAGAAAATAAAAAATGTCCAAAATGTAATGCTGATAATAAAGCAGGAGCAAAATTCTGCAGCAACTGCGGAACACAGCTATAAATAAAGAAAAATTAATATATTTCGTTGACTTTAAAGGAATAATATGGTAGAATAATAAAGCTAGTATAAAATAGCTTTATTATTTTGTTTTTAATAACAAAACAAAGCATACTAGAAATAAAAAATAGGAGGTGAAATTTAAGTGCCAACAATTAATCAATTAGTAAGAAAAGGAAGAAAATCATCAACAACAAAATCAACATCACCAGCTCTTCAACACGGATATAACTCAATGAAAAAGAAAACAACAAATAAAAGAGCACCACAAAAAAGAGGTGTATGTACTGTTGTAAAAACTGTAACACCTAAGAAACCAAACTCAGCATTAAGAAAAGTTGCCAGAGTTAAACTTTCAAATGGTTACGAAGTTACTTCTTATATCCCAGGAATTGGACACAACCTACAAGAACACAGTGTTGTTCTAATAAGAGGAGGAAGAGTAAAAGACCTTCCAGGTGTTAGATACCACATTATAAGAGGAACACTAGATACTGCAGGTGTAAAAGACAGAATGCAAGCTAGATCTAAGTATGGAGCTAAACGCCCAAAAAAATAAAAATTTCGACTATAAGTGGCGTCTAACATCGTTAACCTTCATCTAAAAATATACTCGACGTACACCACGTACGCCCCCGTTATTTTTGATTCGGTTGCCTCGTTATACTTGCTTCTAATCAAAATTTGAAATTTGAACTTATAAATAGAAAATGTTTGTAAATACTTAGATTAAAGAGAGTGCATATAGCTTACTAGTTTGAGTTGAAACTTAAATTTAAGATATATAGCACTAAACTAAAGAAGTTTTAAGAAGAAAAGCAAAAAGCTTAGTATTAAACTTTTTAGAGTACCGTTAGATACTTTGGTAAATAATAAAGTATCAAATTTTATAAGGAGGGAAGAATAGTGCCAAGAAAAGGATATATAGCAAAAAGAGAAGTTTTACCAGATCCAATTTATAATAGCAAAGTTGTTACAAAATTAATAAACAACGTAATGCTTGATGGTAAAAAAACAGTTGCTCAAAAAATAGTTTATGATGCATTTGACAGTATAAAAGAAAAAGAGCAAAAAAATCCACTAGAAGTATTTGAAGAAGCACTTAACAACGTAATGCCAGTTCTTGAAGTTAAAGCAAGAAGAATTGGTGGTGCTACATACCAAGTACCATTAGAAATTAGACCAGAAAGAAGACAAACATTAGGACTAAGATGGTTAGTTACTTATGCTAGAAACAGACACGAAAAAACAATGTCTGAAAAATTAGCAGGAGAAATAATGGATGCTGTAGCTGGAAATGGTGGAGCTTTCAAGAAGAAAGAAGATATGCATAAGATGGCTGAGGCGAACAAGGCTTTTGCTCACTATAAATTTTAATTATAAACTACGTCTTGCTTTGTTGAACGTCGCATAAAAAATGCTCAATGTACACACGTACATCTCCGCTTTTTTAGCTAGTTCGCCTCGCAATACTTGTTTCTAATCAAAATTTAACAGATGTATAATTTAAAAAAGAAATTAAATAGAAAGGAAGAAAAAATATGGCCGGAGACGGAAGAGAATTTCCTTTAGAGAAAACAAGAAATATAGGAATTATGGCCCACATTGATGCGGGAAAAACTACTACAACTGAGAGAATACTTTTCTACACTGGTAGAACACACAAAATTGGTGAGGTTCACGATGGTGCTGCTACTATGGACTGGATGGTTCAAGAGCAAGAAAGAGGTATTACAATTACATCAGCTGCTACAACTTGCCACTGGTTAGGTAATAGAATAAACATTATCGATACCCCAGGACACGTTGACTTTACAGTTGAGGTTGAAAGATCTCTTAGAGTTCTAGATAGTGCTATTCTAGTACTAGCTGCAAAAGGTGGAGTTCAACCACAATCAGAAACTGTTTGGAGACAAGCAGATAAATACCAAGTTCCAAGAATGGCTTATGTAAATAAAATGGATATTACAGGAGCCGACTTCTATGCCTGTGTTGAGCAAATGAAAACAAGACTAGGCGCAAACCCAGTTCCAATTCAATTACCAATAGGTGCAGAAGACAATTTCCAAGGAATTGTAGACTTAATAAAAATGAAAGCTTTCATTCATAAAGACGATTTAGGAAAAGACATTGAAGAATGTGATATTCCAGAAGATATGAAAGCAGATGCAGAAAAATATAGAGCTGCAATGATAGAAGCTGCTGCAGAACAAGATGACGACCTTATGATGAAATACTTAGAAGGCGAAGAATTAACAGCAGACGAAATCAAAAAAGGATTAAGAAAAGGAACAATTGCAAATACAGTAGTTCCAGTAACTTGTGGTTCTTCATACAAGAATAAAGGTGTTCAAGAACTTCTAAATGCAGTTGTAGACTTCCTACCATCTCCATTAGACATACCACCAATTAAAGGTGTAGACGAAGATGGAAACGAAGTAGAAAGAAAGACTGACGATAAAGAACCTTTCTCAGCTTTAGCATTCAAAATAATGACAGACCCATATGTTGGAAAACTATGCTTCTTCAGAGTTTACTCTGGAACATGTACAACAGGTTCTACAATATTAAATGCTACAAAAGATAAGAAAGACAGAATCGGAAGAATCTTATTAATGCATGCAAACCATAGACAAGATATAGAAAAAGTTTATGCTGGAGATATTGCAGCAGCAGTTGGACTAAAAGACGTTTCAACTGGTGATACATTATGTGATATAGATCACCCAGTTATACTAGAATCTATGGAATTCCCAGAGCCAGTTATCGATATAGCTATAGAGCCAAAAGATAAGGCAAATGGAGAAAAAATGGGAATCGCTTTAGCAAAACTTGCTGAAGAAGATCCAACATTCAAAACTTGGACAGATCAAGAAACAGGTCAAACAATTATAGCAGGAATGGGTGAACTTCACCTAGATATAATCGTAGACAGATTAAAGAGAGAGTTCAAAGTAGAATGTACAGTTGGTAAGCCACAAGTTTCTTATAAAGAAACAATCAGAAATAAAGTTAGAGTACAAGGTAAATTTGTACGTCAATCTGGTGGTCACGGACAATACGGTGATGTTTGGTTTGAAATGGAACCATTAGAGCCAGGTTCAGGAGTTCAATTCGAAAGCAAAATCGTTGGTGGTGCTGTTCCAAAGGAATACATCAAACCAATCGAAGATGGACTAAGAGAATCTGCAATGAGTGGTATTTTAGCTGGATATCCAGTTATAGACTTTAAAGCAACATTAGTAGATGGCTCATACCACGAAGTTGACTCATCTGAAATGGCATTCAAAATTGCTGCATCTATGGCTTTCAAAGAAGGATGTAAGCAAGCTAAATCTGTTATACTAGAGCCTATTATGAAAGTTGAAGTAACAGTTCCACAAGAATACATGGGAGATGTTATCGGAGACATAAATGCTAGACGTGGTAGAATGGAAGGAATGGAAGAAAGAGCTGGAAACCAAGTAATAAGAGGATTTATTCCACTTTCAGAAATGTTTGGTTATGCTACAGACTTACGTTCTAAAACACAAGGAAGAGGAACATATTCAATGGAACCAAGCCATTACGAAGAAGTTCCAAAGTCTATATTAGACCAAATCGTTGCATCAAGAGCAAAGAAAGAAAACTAATTTTGTAATAAATTTGTGAAGTTTAATACCTCAATGAAGCATTGAAAGTATTAAACTTTCACAAAGAAAACACTTAAAAGTATTGCAAAATTTACAAAAATATTATAAAATGCATATGCAAAGTAATAATGTTATTAATTTTAAAATAATAAATAGTAGCCAACAAGGCTAACTAAAAATAAGGAGGAAATTTAAATGGCAAAGGAAAAATTTGTAAGATCAAAGCCACACGTTAACATTGGTACAATCGGACACGTTGACCATGGTAAAACAACAACAACAGCAGCTATAACAAAATACTTAAGCTTATTAGGACAAGCTAAATACGAAGCATACGATCAAATCGATGGTGCTCCAGAAGAAAAAGCAAGAGGAATCACAATTAACACAGCTCACGTTGAATATGAAACAGCAAACAGACACTATGCTCACGTTGACTGCCCAGGACACGCAGACTACGTAAAGAACATGATTACAGGTGCTGCTCAAATGGATGGTGCTATATTAGTTGTTTCAGCAGCTGATGGACCAATGCCTCAAACAAGAGAGCATATACTACTTGCAAGACAAGTTGGTGTTAAATATATCGTTGTTTACTTAAATAAATGCGATATGGTTGATGATCCAGAATTATTAGAATTAGTTGAAATGGAAGTTAGAGATCTATTATCAGAATATGGTTTCCCAGGAGATGAAATTCCAGTTATAAAAGGATCTTCATTAAAAGTACTAGAAAGTACATCAACAGATCCAAATGCACCAGAATATCAATGCATGAAAGAATTAATGGATGCAGTTGATAGCTATATCCCAACACCAGAAAGACCAGTAGACCAACCATTCTTAATGCCTATCGAAGACGTTATGACAATAACAGGTCGTGGTACAGTTGTTACAGGAAGAGTAGAAAGAGGAGAAGTTAAACTACAAGACGAAGTTGAAATAGTTGGTATCAAACCTTCTACAAAAACTGTTGTAACAGGTGTTGAAATGTTCAGAAAACTTCTAGATCAAGCAGAAGCTGGTGATAACATCGGTGTTCTATTAAGAGGTGTTCAAAGAACAGACGTTGAAAGAGGACAAGTTCTTGCAAAACCAGGAACAATACATCCACATACAAAATTCACAGCACAAGTTTACGTTCTAACAAAGGACGAAGGTGGACGTCATACACCATTCTTCAATGGATATAGACCACAATTCTATTTCAGAACAACAGACGTTACAGGTGTTATCGAATTAGACGCTGGAACAGAAATGGTTATGCCAGGAGATAACGTTAACATGACAATCGAATTAATAACACCAATCGCTATAGAAAAAGGACTAAGATTCGCTATCCGTGAAGGTGGTAGAACAGTTGGTTCAGGTGTTGTTGCTGATATAATTGAATAATTATAAACTAGCATATATAAATAGCAAGGGTTACAGAGTTCTGTAATACCTTGTTATTTTTTTATTATCTATTTTTAACACTTTAGTTTAGAATAAGTGTAAGCGATCAATGAAAAGGCGGATTGTTCTTCCCCATATTTTATAGTAGGATAAGATCTATAAAATATGAGGAGGAATTTTTAAATGTCAAGAATTTATAGTGAAGAAGAAAAATCAGAATATTTAGAGGCATACCACAAAAGTGGAAAAAGCAAAACGGAGTTTTCAAGAGAAAATAATATACCAGAGGCAACATTTCGAGCATGGATAAATAATGAAAACAGGTCAGTATATGGGATGATAGATGTAAAGAAATTAGAGGAACATCAAACAAAACGAGCAGAATTGCCAACAGTATTCATAAATAGCAAAATAAGAATAGAGCTTCAAGAAGGATATGATAAAGATTTTTTTTAAAGTGTAATTGAGGTGATGATAAATGATACAAAAGTTATTAAGTGAAATAAGCACAATATATATGGCATATGGAGCAACAGATTTTAGAAAGCAAATAGCATCATTATGTGCAGAAGTAATATACCAAAAATATTATATGGGGACCCCCCTTTATAGACAAGAGAAAATGTGGGATGATTTAGGGTTAGTACTTCCAAGAAATATGATGGCAAATTGGTGTATAAAAATAAGCCAATATTATTTAGAGCCATTATATAGATTGATGCTTGATAAAATAAAAGAAAGTAGTAGATTAATTCATTGTGATGAAACGACAATCCAAGTAAACAAAGAAGAAAACAAGAAAGCATCAAGTAATTCATACATGTGGGTAATAACAACAGGCAAATTAGAAAAAATGCAAGGAGTAATATTCAAATATTCATCAAGTAGAAGTTCAGAAGTAGTAAAAGAACTTTTAAAAGGTTACAAAAACATATTAGTAACAGATGGATATGCTGGATATAACATATTAGACGAAGAAGTTACCCATGCAGAGTGTTGGGCACATGCAAGAAGAAAATTTTATGATAGCATACCACTAGTAAATAGACAAATGGATAAAACATCTGCAGTATATTATAGTTTTATAGAAACAGCAAAATTAAATAAATTGAACATTTATAAATATATAAATTATTTATTAGAAACATTACCACAGCTAGAAGGAGAACAAAAAGACACAGACATAGAAAAATATTTACCATGGTCAGAAGAATTGCCAGACGAAATAAGAAATTATGAAGAAGAATATACAGAACTAAATCTGGCATAAAAATAATACCCCAGAAATTTAAGCAAAACTTAAAAATCTGGGGTTATCTTACGCCGTTTTATTGAGCGCTTACAATTAAATTAGTGTTAATACCACTAATATACGAACAAAACAGCATTAAAATTATGGGCTTTACCCACTTGTATTTTTAAATGAGGTATGATATAAATAAATAGCAAGTAT
>OLGZ01000683.1_pt1 | contig 24860 bp, 20 predicted proteins | sample 1605981 | NCBI WGS metagenome assembly OLGZ01 (sample SAMN03283291) | human gut metagenome | biome: human-associated habitat; material: feces | host: Homo sapiens | place: Peru | collected 2012 | reverse complement strand
GGTGCTGTATACGATTATTTCATAAAGACCAGCTGTGACGATATAACGGATCCAACTAAAGCAGATGTAACCATAGACTTCACAGCATTTACGGGATATTCCTGCGTTGAAGACCGTTTTTCATCAAAACCGGAAACATGGGCTGATAAAGGCGCCGATTCAAATATTGATATTGAAGTTGCTATTCTGGACGCCGACGGCCGCATATGTTCATCTGGCTGTGTAAAGTGTGAAATTTGCGCCCAATGCGATGCCAATACCAATGCAGACGAAGGCAAAACCGCAGCCAGCTCCAGCAGCATTACTTTGTCGATCGACTCCCCTGTGCTGTGGAACGCAGAAAAGCCATATCTCTACACTGTCATCATAAGATGTGCCGGTGAGGTCATCACTGACAGGATAGGAATCAGGGAGATAACGATAGAGAATAAGATTGTGTACATCAACGGCATGCCGATCAAGTTCCATGGAGTGAACAGACATGATTCCGACCCTGTGACCGGTTTTACGATCAGCAGAGAACAGATCATCAGGGATATGTCTCTCATGAAGCAGCACAATGTCAACGCCATAAGGACAAGCCATTATCCAAATGTTCCGTATTTCTATGAGCTCTGTGACGAATATGGATTCTATGTGATAGACGAGGCTGACATAGAGGCGCACGGTCCGAGTGAACTCTTTTACTCAGATAACAGCTGGGAGAACAAGGCTGCAAGATGGAATGAACCGATCGCAAATAATCTTGAATTCTGCGAATCCATTCTTGACCGCATCAAGCGCTGCGTCATCCGGGACAAGAACCGCACCAGCGTAGTCATCTGGTCCATGGGAAATGAGAGTGCATACGGCGTGACATTTGAGGAGGCTCTTGCCTGGGTCAAGTCCTATGACAGCTCCCGCCTCACCCACTACGAGAGCGCCCAGTATACGGACGGCAAGAGAAAATATGACTACAGCAATCTGGATCTCTACAGCAGAATGTATCCATCCATATCCGAGATGGCTGAATATATCGATGGTGACGGAGACAAGCCGTACATCCTGTGCGAATACTGCCATGCCATGGGCAACGGTCCCGGAGATCTGGAGGACTACTTCCAGTTCTTCGATAGCCACGAGACCACTTGCGGAGGATTTGTGTGGGAGTGGTGCGACCACGCTATATACAAGGGCAAGGCGGCAAATGGCAAGGATATGTACGCATACGGAGGCGACAACGGCGAGACTATCCACGATGGCAATTTCTGCATGGACGGTCTGGTCTATCCGGATCGCAGACCACACACAGGACTTCTCGAATTCAAAAACATTAACCGCCCAGTCAGGATCACCAATTTTGACGCCGTAAATGGTACTCTGACCCTGCACAATTATCTTGATTTCACTGACATCAGGGATTACCTCACTATGAGCTATGAAGTCACTTGTGATGGACAGATTATTGCATACGGGAATATTGATGTTCCTTACGTGGCACCTCACGGCGATGGAACTGTCAGCCTGAACCCTGCTACAAATATACAGAAATCATTGTCAGACTTATATGCATCAAGTCATTCTGACGTTTCTGGCAGCTCAGATGTTGCCGATTATTCAAGTGTTGTTAAATGTTCAGATATCGCCGATTATTCAAGTGTTGTTGAATGTTCAGATGTCGCCGATTGCACAAAAGATATTATTACACACAGAATGTTTCTCCGTGTGATATATAAGGCAGCTTGTGACAGTGCGTTTGTCAGGGAAGGTGATGTGCTGGGATTCGATGAAGTAGCACTTGGCTTACCAAAGCAGAATACAGACGAGATTCTGGATAAAACATCGGCCTTGAACAAGACACAGATTCTTGACAAGGCGCAGGCTGTGGACAAGGCACAGGCTGTGGACAAAGCGCAGGCTGTGGACAAGGCGCAGAATTTGGCGGGACAATATCTGACTGCTCAGGATACAGCTTCTGCCCATCTTCATATCTCGGAAAGCGACACAGAATTTGTTGTCAGCGGAAGTAATTTTGAATATATATTTGACAGGAACACAGGAAACTTTGCAGGCATTGCGATGGACGGTCAGGAACTTCTCGCTGCTCCATGCGATAAGACAATCTGGCGTGCCCCTACGGACAATGACAGGAATATAAAGAACGAGTGGTTTAGAGCGCACTACGATATGATATCTGAAAGGGCCTATGAAACTAGTTGCATTATAAAAGATGGATGTGCCGTGATATCGTGCACGTCAAGCCTCTCAGCACCAACGGTACAGCCTGTTCTGAGGATAAACGCCGAATGGATAATAACACCTGAAGGAACTATAAAATCAAAAATGCATATAAAGAAAAATGCTGAATTCCCTATGCTTCCTAGATTCGGCGTGAGGATGATTTTGAATAAGGAGCTGCGAAATATTAGTTATATCGGAATGGGACCATATGAGAGTTATATCGACAAACACCATGCAAGCTGGCATGGAATGTTCACCGCAGACATAACGGATATGCATGAGGACTACATCATGCCGCAGGAGAATGGAAGCCACTTTGACTGTAGCCTTGTTCAGGTCAGCGCCCCTGGAGCAAGCGACAAGTCTGACAGGAATAGCTCCGACAAAAATAACTTTGTCGACAGTTCATCATATCAGAGCATTTGCAATGCGCAGACAGCCGAAACGATAGCAGCTACAACAGCCCACAGCATAACCGTGACATCCGCTGTGCCATTTTCAATGAACGCCTCGCCTTACACCGCAGAGGAACTCACAGCGGCAACACACAACTACGAGCTGCCAGAGAATGATAAGTCTGTTCTGTGTATCGACTACCGCCAGAACGGAATCGGCTCCAACAGCTGCGGCCCAGAGCTTGATAAGAAGTACAGATTTGACGAGGCTGAGTGGGAATTCGGATTTACAATGCATGTGAAATAATAGCTGCAGCATGAGGAATACATGATTATACGCGTTACGGCTTTCATGCAGTGTTTTGCGTTACATGTGTTTGTGTTGCTTGTGTTTGTGTTACATTGCATTTATGTAACATGTGTTTATGTAATATGTGTTTATATAACATCGCATTTATGTAACACGTGTTTGTGTTACATGCGCTTATGTTACATTGTGTTTGTGTTACTTGTGTTTGTATTACTTGTGTTTGTGTTACACTGCATTTATGTTACATTGCATTTATGTAACATGTGTTTATATAACATCGCATTTATGTAACATCTGTTTTTGTAACACTGTGTTTTTCCATATTCAGTCTTATATTCTAATAAAAGTATAAAATTATCACTAAAGTTAATTTTTCTCATGAAAAAGGACAAAGCTTCAAAACTTTGTCCTTTTTTGATTCAAAATTGTATTTTGAGGATAATTTTGTGTTCTTACCGCCATTTTAACTACAATTAGGAAAAAACTATTGGGTAAAGCTATTGATAACATTGTTGTTCACACTGTCAATGCCACCTTTTTAACTACAATTAGGGAAAAACTATTGGGTAAAGCTATTGATAGCATTGTTGTTCACGCTGTCAATGCCACCTTTTTAAATACAATTAGGAAAATACTATTAGGCAAAACTATTGATAGCATTGGTTTTCACGCCTTGTCGGTTTTACCGGCATTGCCACCCTCGTACAGCCTATTGCTCTTATCAGCTTTTTTAGCTTTTCTCGCCATAAGGTAAAGCGGATTCTCCATCGCCATGACTTCATGTATAGGTATCGGTGCGAACAGCTTTCTCTTGAGCTTTGTTCTGCACCATACCACTGAATATACAGCAAGTATGACAAATATAATTCCGTCTATCATGAATATCCTGCTCCTTACAGCCGGATCTCCGTCTATGTGCCATATCATAAACACATTTCCAAGGATTCCTATGATAGGGATCACCGGGCCAAATGGAACCTTGAATGTTCTCGGCACCTTCGGCATCTTCTTTCTGAATATCAATACATTTATATTCGCTATGACATATGAAACCATCCAGAATACCATAGCCACAAGTATCATAAATGAAAGTGAATCGCTCGTGGAAAGACCTGTGGCATTTACTATTATCATGATGATTCCTATCATAAGTATTCCCACATAATATGCACCTCTCTTGTTCCTCTTCAGGAAGAACTCCGGCATAAGGTTGATCTTCGCCATTCCTGCGCACATGTATGACAGGAAGCTGATCGCTGAATTGACCGTGCTTACAACAGCAAATATTGATACAAGTATCATCCAGATGGCTCCTACTCTGCCAAGTATAGACGTTCCATATAGAATATGAGGTGACTCACTTGCAGCAAGATCGCTCCACACCGTATAGTGACCCATGCCAAACACAACTATGATCTGCATCACGCAGATGATAATAAGACTGAGCACCATTCCAAGAGGAATGTTTCTTCTGGCATTTTTTACATCTTTGGCTATAGGAATGACAAATTCACTTCCTATGAATAAGAAGAATGCAAGTCCAAGCATGGAGAAACAATCTGAAAACGATGTCGCGGTGTTCATTTTCTGATGAACTTCCTCGCCGGTTCCAATCCCAAGCATTCCGATGAGTCCCATGAGAACCAGGGATATGATAAGACCGTAAGCTACCACATTCTGTATCTTTGCAAATACATCCACACCGAGAAGATTGGCTGTTATGAGAACCACCAACAATATTATACAGAACACACTTGACGGAACCCCGGTGTGAAATACTGAGTTGATTGCATTTCCAAACATGGCACACTCAACAGATCCCGCAACAGACTGACATACTATGTATCCGCCAACCATCGTAACTATCGTAATAAATGGGCCCATACCTGCAAGCGTATACTGTGCCAAACCACCAGTGAGATTCGGCATCACCGCATTCAGTTCAGCCAGAGAAAACGCTGTACATATATTGATGGCACAGGCAAGGATCATCGGCACGATGAATCCCGTTCCAATAGCTCCTGCCCCCTGTCCCAGAGACATAAGGCAGCTCGTCGCGACTATCAATCCGACTGCAGTGGATATGACACTCGGCAGTCCCAGTTTCTTTTCATTCATATCATCATCTCCTGTCCTGTATCATCAGCCCATCATGGGCTGTTTCATCGAGCAGATACATAAAAATCACTTCGCGCGGTATCTGTGTGAAATGCCGCCAACCATCACTTTATGCCCTGCGCACATATCATATCCGCCTACTTCAGGGCGTCTCCGCCCTCCTCACCAGTCCGCACTCTTATGATATTTGTGACCGGTGATATAATGATCTTTCCGTCGCCGATATGTCCTGTGTAGAGTTCCTTCTTGATAAGCTCCACGATCTCATCCACTCTCTCGTCCTCAATGAGTATCATGATCATCTGCTTTGGCAGAAGCTCCATCACCTTGTTTTCCTCGACCTCAAATTCCAGAGTTCCCTTCTCAACTCCGCAGCCTATAACCTGTGTAACCGTTATTCCGCTGACACCCACCTTGCTGAGCGCAGCTTTGAGATCCTGTATCTTATTCATTGCCGTTATAACTTCAATCTTAGAAAATCCCATACGAATCATCCTCCTGTTTTAAAACATTTGTCAGCCTTTCTTTTCAACTGACTGCATTGGAAATCTATCTTATCCATGCCCTACAGCTATCTTGTTTGTGTTTATACCATCTGTGGTGTCTCCCACAGATTCAGCTTCTTGCCGATGCCCTTCTCAAGTGCATTTCTGTATACCATGGTTCCCCATGCGATATCTTCAACAGGCATTCCGCCTACTGAGTAGACAACTATCTCATCCTCCGAGCGGTGAACAGGTATGTTGCCAAGAAGCACATCTCCCAGATCATCTATCTGCTCCGTCTTCATCTTGCCCTGGGCGATCAGATCCTCAACTCTGACTGCCGGGATCGGAATGGTATTGTATGCATCCGGTTTCATCTCCTCTTCCCATGCCTCATACAGCTTGATGTTGTCGGTTACTGTACGTGCCCTGTTGATGATGAAATCATCGTCAAATCTGAGTGCCGCCGTACTCTCTATAACTGCGCCCGGCTTGATCCACTCCTCTGCTATGTATGGGTAAAGCTCCGGATCACCTGTAGGCGATGATGTTGACACAGACACGATATCACTATCCCTCACTGCCTCCTCAATGGAATCAACAGCATACACATCAACTCCCGGATACTCATCTTTCACATATTCTATAAATCTATCAAGGCTTGCCTTACCTCTGCCCTTTACCTTGACGGTCTTGATCGACGGTCTAACCGCCATGGCTGCTGCCAGAGCCGTCTTACTCATAACTCCAGGTCCCACGATTCCGATGGTCTCTGCATTCTCCTTTGCAAAATATTTGAAACCGACACCAGGAACGGCGCCAGTTCTGTACGCCGACAGTATATTTGCAGACATGAACGCCAGTGGTGCTCCGGTGTCCTTATCATTCAGGATCAAGGTCAGGATTGATCTTGGAAGTCCTTTCTTTCTGTTCTCGGCATTTGAACCGTACCACTTCATACCAGCCATATCGAACTTGCCACCGAGGTATGCAGGCATAGCCATAAATCTTCTGTCCGGTCCATCCACCGGCATCTCAGGAAATGGAGACGACTCAGGGAACATGACCATACAGCCGTGGCTGTTTCCATTTGCTCCGCCCATACGGTAATCACCGATCTTCATGAGCTTGAACATCTCTTCCATCGCCTCTACACAGCCCACCATGTCCTTGACTCCCGCTGCTACCATATCGTCTTCATTTAAATATAATAAATCAATCTCTGGGTAACTCATATTCGTCTCCTCCTGTTATTTTGTGATCATTTTATAAATCCATTCAGGCTGCCGCCAAATCCACATTCATGATTTCTGGCTTATCGTCCGTTAACAACGAAAAAAGACGCCTTGACCTCACGGTCAAGACGTCTTCGTCTTTCTTTGGATATTAGATTACTATTTTTACTCCGATTAAACTTGTATAAATCGGAACTAGTCTTCTGATTTTAAAAGCGTTGTCTCGCAAATATTCTGTGTGTATGTATGCTGCTCAAGGAGCTTCAGATACTGCGTCGGTGTGACACCACAATATGCCTTGAAATCCTTGATAAACTGAGGCTGATCGTAGTATCCGAGGTACACCGCCGCATCCGTCATCTTATCTGGTGCCCCATAGTTGAGGAACTCCAACGCCCTCTGAAACTGTATGATCTTACAGAATACCTTTGGTGAAAATCCCATCTCTTCGATAAACACCTTGTTGATATATCTCTCCGAATATCCTGTGCGCTCGCTCATCTCCGCTATGCGGACTTTGCCGTCACTCTCATATACCATTCGCTTGACAGACCACACCAGCTCCTCTTTCTCGGCAGAGGTCTTCCGCTGGTTCATCACCATCGTATATCTCTGCAGAAAAACTCTTATCCTCTGATAAAAATCATTCTGCTCCGCCATCAATGGAATGAGTTCATCGTCGAGTACTATATCCTGCAGGGGAACGCGCCTTCCGACCAGTTCTTTCATCTTCACACTTATGATGTCCGGCTGCATTCCAGGCATGAACCTCACGCCGAACACCTCTCTCTTTCCCTTCCAGTCGTGGCTCTGGAATCTCAGCACAGTTCCACAGGCATACGCCTCAAGACCGTGCTCCGTGTACTCAAAGAACAGATCTATGCAGGCATCCGGCACCGCATTAAGCGACTGTGGCTCATCCACCTCAAATGTGTAGAAGTGTGATATGCCCTGCTGAAGATACACTTCCTGTTTGAAATTTTTTGAGTCAAGTACAAAATACGGCTGCGTCGGACGCAGTCTGTCCTTCTTCCAGATCATACAATCTCCTTATGAAAATAATTATATCTTTGCCTTAAATCTGTCGTAGCGCAGCGGATGTATATCCACCGTTGTATTTCCTGTTGTTATGAGCTCGGCAAGCTGATCTCCAACCGCTGGGGCGATTCCGAATCCGTGTCCTGTGAATCCGCAGGCAAGCACAAGCCCCGGAACCTCACTCACATTTCCAAGCACCGGCACACCGTCTGCACATTTGTCCATCCAGCCTGCCCAGGTTCTGACGATCTTGGCATTTGCCAGATCAGGGAAATACTTCATGATTCCTCGGCAGATACACGGTGCAGTTTTACTATAACATATTGGGGTTCCGTTGTCCTTAGTGAATCCCTCAAGTCCCGATGATCCGCCAAATACAAATGAGCCGTGCTTTGTCTGATGGCCATAGAAATCTGCCTCGGCTGTTCCAAGCATCTGATCAAACATAGGCGGTTCAGCCTCCGTTACAAGAGCCTCCAGCATGGCAAGCTGCATCGGAATATCTATGCCGACCGTTCCAGCGATCTTTCGAGATTCGTATCCCGCTGCAAGCACGACTGTCTCGCCCTCATACACGTCGCCGGACTCACAGATAACCTGGCGCAGCTTTCCCTTTATCTTACGGAGCTCCACTACCTTTTCACCGGAGATGAAATGCACTCCCAGCTTTCTGGCTGTCTTGTAGTATCCAAGTGTCGTTGTGAGCGGGTTGGCATGACCGTCTGTAGGACACCAGCTCGCACATGTGACCTCATCTGACAGATATGGATTGATACGCCTTACCTCATCGCCATCTATCATCCTCACATCCAGACCTACCTTCACGGCTCTCTCTGTAAGCCCTTCCAGGATCTGTCTGTGCTTCTCTGTCTTTCCAAGTCTCAGGTTTCCATCCTGATGATATTCACAGTCGACCTCCAGCTCCTCTGAAAGTGTAGGCCAGAAATTCTTTATTCCATACATTACAAGAGGAAGCTCTCTCGGATCTCTTCCCGACTGACGGACACCGCCTCCATTTCGGCTCGAACCGCCATTTCCAAAATGATCTGAACCCTCAAGGCATATGACGCTGACTCCTCTCTTTGCGAGATAGTAACTGATCGAGCATCCGATGATTCCTCCGCCGATAACTACGACTTCTGCTGTGTTTCCCATACTACTCGCCCTCCTTCTCTTCATTTGCAAATATGCGCATCTCTATAGGACGCATAGGCGCTCTGGATGTAGCCGGCTCAAGCTCCGCCGGTGATACTCCAAGCTCCCTTGCAACGATTCCCTTGACAAGCTTGGCACATGTCTGCCCCTGGCACAGTCCCATTCCTGTTCGCAGGTATCTTCTTATCTCTGTCATAGTCCACATTCCTTCGTGGACTGCCTTCCTGATCTCGCCCTTTGTGATCTCCTCACATCGGCAGATCAGCATATCATCGTCCGGTCCCGGAACAAATGGACCTATATCTCTGGATCTGTCATTTACTGAATTCATACGCTATTCCTCCTAACATCTACTCCGAAAGCGACCATTTATTGGTCTGCCAGATCATCCTCATGCCTGTCAATTAATCTTGAAGAATCTTGCCTTCATCGCATACTCTTTTGGAACCCTCATAGTCAGAAGATTTGTCTTGTCGTATGCCTTCATGCTCTTGACCTGAACCACCTCTGCATCACATACCTTCTGTCCATTTCTTCCAAGCGCGTCGCCCTTTGCTCCGACCTCCGGAAGAGGAAGGAACTCATAAGGAAGTGTCACTGTGGCTGTGCCGTCCCCGCAGTCCTCATCAACAAGGAAGATAGCCTGACCTGAGCAGCTTGCCACGCACATGCCGCAGTTGATACAGTCAGCATCTGGAACCGCTATAGGAAGTGATGTAATATTTGCCCCTATAGATATACATTTTTTCGGACATGCATCCTGGCATGGGTTACATGGTATGTTCTGCGTACACTCGATGACCGGATGTATTCCCTTTCTGTGGGTAACTCCCGGAAATCTCTCTATCTCATCATCTGCTATATATCCGTTCTTCAGAAGGCTTGTGGATATATCGATACCCTCCTCAGTCTTCTCGATTGCTTTTCCTCTGTTCTTCGGTGCGAACATTCCCTGACGAAGACCATCAAGAGCCTCATCCAGTTTCTTCAGTTCGCTGTCCATCTCATCTTTCTCCACATATCCGAGATATTCGGATGCTGCTATGCCTGCCATACGGCCCTCGATCATAGCTGAGGATGCCTCCTCTATTCCTGACACATCTCCCGCAACAAATATTCCCGGTATGGATGTTCTTCCGTATTCATCGCAGATAGGAACCTGACCACCTCGCTTTGGATTGTCCTCCATCTCACAGCCAACCATCTTGAGAAGCTGTGACATAGGCGAAAGTCCAACTGCAAGACATATTGTATCTACATCAAAGTGCTTTTCCGTGCCCGGTATAAACTTGAAACTACTGTCGACCTCAGCAATTGTAACTCCATTTACACACTCATCGCCCTCTGCCTTCACTATCGTGTGTGACAGATAGAATGGAACTCCGGTTCTGGCTACCTTTGCCGCATGAACTCCATAGCCACCGATCCTAGGTGCGGCATCTACCAGAGCAACAACCTCGCATCCACACTGGATAAGCTGGAATGCAACAACCAGTCCGACATTTCCTGAACCAAGCATGAGTACTTTCTTGCCTGGAAGTACCCCATGGAGGTTCATCATGGTCTGGGCTGCACCTGCGCCCATGACACCCGGAAGCGTCCAGCCAGGGAATGTGACCATGTTCTCGGCAGCACCTGTCGCTATGATGACCGCATCGCCCTTGTAATGATGGATCTCCTCACCGATCTTGACCACAACCTCCTTGTCCTGATAAAGACCGATGACAGTGGCGTTCAACACTACCTCAACACCTGCCGCATCAGCCTCATCCAAAAGCTGCTGACCTATCACATATCCTCTGACCTTTGCCCTGTGCTCCTTAGAACCGAAAAATTTATGTATCTGTTTAAACAGCTGTCCTCCAGGTTTCTCATTTTCATCAAATACTACAGCTGAAAGTCCTCTCTTTGCCGCCTCTATAGCTGCCGACAGACCAGATGGACCAGCTCCTACGATAACCAAATCATATCTCTTCATATCTGTATCCTCCTAATCTTTGAATGGTTTGTCGCTGACACCGTACTGTGTGCGGATGTCCATGCCCTCTTTTAAAGGCGTTATACAAGTTCTTACATTCGGCACTCCGTCCACTATCATGACGCAGTCCGTACATCTTCCGATGGCACAGAAGATTCCACGCGGCTTATGCTCCTTCTTCGTATATCTGTGAACCATGACTCCATCAGCCTTGAGTGCTGCTGCTATCGGCTCGCCCTCACAGCCTTTCATCTCTTTGCCGTCCAGGGTAAATGTGACTTCTCTGCCCTTTTCCTGAACTCCCAGTATAGGGTGCTCCTTTATCCTCTCTGCCATATCCGATCATCCTTTCTCTTTCCGCTTTTCTACACAAAAAGGCGCCCGGACGATGATGTTTCGTCATCGTCCAGACGCCTTTGTCTGTTCTCTATGTGACAAATTTTATCACATAATAATTTTTACGATTGTAAAAATCGGAACTATTATTCAAATATCTTTCTGAGCATGTCAGCCGCAAGCTCCTTTGTCACCTTCACCGGAGATAAACCAGCAAGCGGTTCAGCCTCAACTCTGCCGGCAAGCAGATCTATGTCGGTGGATTCACTGACGAATTCATCCACCTTCTTTACACCAACCACATCGTAGGCAAAATGCCTATAAGCCGCAGCGGTCTTTTCGCCTATCTCTGCAGGAGTCTCGCCGCCATCAAATGTTACGCCAAGTATCTCTCCGATCTCCTTTACCTTATCAGGAAGAGAATCGCTTACCGCATCCAGTACCACTGGAAGTGAATACGCACAGCATGCACCGTGAGGTATGTGATACATTCCGCCTATCACATGGGCTATAGAGTGCCCCACATGTGCGCTGGAATTGCCGAGCATCCAGCCACCCAGGGATGCCGCTATGTGCATCTTGGTTCTGGCTTCCATATCTTCGCCGTCAGCCACTGCCCTCGGAAGGAACTTAACCACATTCTCCATGATCGCCTTGTTTATCATATCTGTGATAGGATCTGCAAGTACTGATGTGTAGCCCTCTGCCGCATGTGAGAACACATCAAGGCCTGTCATGATGGTGAGTCCTTTCGGCATTCCTTTTGAGAATTCCGGATCTATGACTGCGAATTCGCTCATGCCATTTGCCGCAAGGATCGCAGCCTTTATATCATTTGCCGTGTCCGAAATGATGAGTCCATTTGAAAGCTCCGAGCCTGTACCCGAAGTTGTTGGAACGCTCATGAGTCCAAGCGACTTCTTCATCTCATGTGCCGGATCTGCATATTCAAGAATATGTCCGCCGTTCACTCTGAGAATATTTATTCCCTTTGCAGTGTCTATAGCACTTCCGCCGCCTATACCGATGACGCAGTCGCAGCCCCTGTCCATGCAGAGCGCGCCGCCCTCGTCAACTATCTCAGCAGGAGGATCCGGGAGCACCTTGTCGAATTCTACGTATTCTATTCCCGATGCCTTCAAACTGTCCGTCACCTTATCTATGATGCCCGCTGCCTTGACACCTGAGTCATACACGACAAATGCCTTGCCATATCCAGTCTCCTTGAGTGCCTGTCCAATGCTTTTGTGGCATCCTGCACCTGCCATTATCTTTACATTCTGCATACATGTGTAACCTATCATATTGCGTTCCTCCAATCTACGTTCTGCAATTTTGCAAATCACCTAACTCTTTCTATGTTTTTAGTTCTGTAATTTACAAGAATCCATCTATGTCCTTGAATTTAACTTGATGGAATTATATCAACAGTGATCAGAGCAAAATTGTATTTTTAAGCACATCTGTATCTTCTGCAGTCTATAGCATACTGAATCGTCCCAGCCAATATGAGCACCAGACCTGCGATCAGGTAAATGATCGTCAGACGATTTGTCGTCCCCTATATGTCCAGCGCGCCATGGACCTTTACCCCAGATGCAAGTCTGTATACGAATCTTGTGACAGTATTTCCAAATCTGCTTCTCAATGGAACATTTTCTGCCAGAGCGCGGCTGCCGAGTATGAGAGAATCTAGGTGGATACATGCCTCCGCACATACCTTGAGCGCATCCTGTATTGTATGCTGCCCATCTGCATCCAATGTCACCACCACATCATCCGCCTCGCACATCGATGCGATCCGTGCAAATCCTGTCTTAAGAGCCGCACCTTTATTCTCAGAGTGATGCAATACAGTTGCCATATATTCAGCCTGCTTGAAATACCGCTGACAGCCATCACTGCTTCCATCATCAACCACAATGACCTGAAAACCCTCAGCCACCGCATTCTCTATAATCTCAAGTAGCCTTCCATCCAGCTCATACGCCGGAATAAGCGCATATTTTCTATCCATAGCCAGGACTCCTTTCTGTTTGTTTGAACAGAGTATAGAACGCCTAGCTTAAACGAACCTAAATTGAAATATAATAAAAAAATAACCTGACAAAGTCTTCTACAATCAACTTCACCAGGTTATCTCTTTTCTTTCCTATTCTAACAAACAGACGCGTCAAAAGAATTCTAGCTGCCTCACTCAACAACGATATTCCTCTTCATCAGACGCATCTTCTCCGGATCCTTGCCCGGTTTTTGAACGCCACCTACCACATCGTACTCTATTCCAGAGGACACATCGACTACGTCAGGATGCACCTGCTCTATCGCCCGCCGCACATTGTCCGACGTGAGACCTCCGGCAAGCACAAACAGCCTTCCATCTCTGTCGATATCCGTCAAACTATTCCAGTCAAATGTCTTTCCACTTCCAGGTTCACCGGCATCGAACACATAACCTGCAATATTCGAAAGGCGTTGATAATGAGGGTACATATCCATATCCTTCACATTGAAAGCCTTCCACACAGGCAAATGTGCACTCTCTATAAGCTCATCGCTGGTCTGACCATGAATCTGGATGACATCAAATCCCAGCTCTGCTATCTCTGCTATCTGCTCCGCATCCGGGGATACCACCACCGCAACCTTCTTCACATCTTCCCTCAGTTCTTCAAGCAACCTGCGCGCAGTATCCGCGCCGACATTTCTCTTTGACTTTGGGAAATACATCACCATTCCTATATAATCAGGTCTCACCTCATTCACCGCGGCCACATCTGCCGAGGTCGTGATTCCGCACATCTTTATCTTCATGCTATCTCCTATTTTTTTTGAACATCAACTCGCTAATAGGCGAAAACTGATGCTACATATCCTTATCGAACGTCAACCCAGATAGGTCAAGTTTATATATCGTGTCAACCATCTTTTCGTTTTCCAGAAACGCAATCATATATATCGGCAAATATACTTTTTTGCCGCTGACCTCTACATTTCCCTCCGAAAAAACATATGCATATTCTATTCCGTAATTTTCATCAGTCAAGACATTACACAACGCAGAGTGCCGTTTGTAATCCTTACCCGATTTTATCTCCAGTGGAACTACTTTTCCATTCAGTTCTATTACAAAATCAAGTTCACCCTGCTTTTTGCTGTTAAAATAATATTCTTTATGACCTTTGCTGAGTAGTTCCTGGGAAACCACATTTTCAAATAGCGCACCATTGTTTATAGATTTTTCTTTATTCAGTATCGCCATTTTCACCTGATCCGAATACCTACTTGTCAGCAACCCTACATCGGAGAAAAATAGTTTAAAGAGATTCCTATTCTCACTGATCACAAGCGGAAGTTTCGGCTCACTTATATTGTAGACCGGTATCGCAACCCCAGCATCCTTAAGCCACAGAAAATCATTTGCAACCCTGTCATAACTGAGTCCTTTACCTATACTATTGATCTGGAACCGTTTATTTTTCTGATCAAGCTGTCCCGCCATAGCATCATATATCTCCTGCAGTTTCAGCTTATATCTTGTCTCATACTTTGTAAAATCACTCTTGTACAATCTAACTATCTTTTCATGTACCTCCGCTACTTTCGCAAGATCATTTGTCTCCACATATGTATTGACCGCCTCAGGCATTCCGCCCACGATAAGATACAGGTTAAATACATCAAGCATTTTTTCATGTACAAATGAATCAACAGGCAGCCTCTGCGTAAAGCATTCCTTCAGTGTGCCGATCACATTCTGATTCACACCAACAGAAACCATAAATTCACGCAGATCCATCGGATACATATCATATACACGCATATATCCAACCGGCGCTGATCTTAGGTCATTCAGCTCTACGCCCAAAAGCGAACCGCTCATGATATACCTGTAGCTTCCATCATCCACCAGAAACTTCACTCTTGTCACTATATCTTTAAACTCCTGCACCTCGTCAAGAAATATGATCGTGCGGCCTTTCTCAAGAGGCTGTTTAGTCACCAGACTAAGTCTCATAAGCAGATCCTTTGCATCTCTGGCACCGCCAAACAATGTGACAAGCTCCGGCTGGTCAATAAAATTCAATTCCACATATGGCACTCCACTTTCCCTGAGGCATTCTTTTATAAGATATGTCTTACCGATCTGTCTCGCTCCCGTTATGAGCAAAGCATCTCTGCCGCTCTGAATCCATGAATCTATATATTTTTTTGCCGATCTTTCCAGCATAAAATCACCCCGCATACTGTATTTGCAACTTTTCTATCCCTATGATATCAAATTTTTGCAACTTTTCCAACTCTTTTTGCAGTGATTTTGCAACTTTTCCAACCTTTTTTTGACGTTTTCTGCAACTTTGCGAGCTTTAGTAACCATTTTCATTTACTTTGTAGCGGGTCCTCCTTATGAAAAGAGTTGAGCATGCGCATGTGAAGGCGCTTTCGCGCGGCGCATGCGTGCTTCATAAGGAATCCCCCGCAAGCGGGTCCTCCTTATGAAAAGAGTTGTCCGGGTAGTTTTTTTCTCTTTATATGGAAACTGGCTGTCAAATTCTTCCACAGCCTTTTCGTCCACGAAATATCCTTCTGGCGGAGCGTACTCACCTGTGATTCCATCAAGATAGCCGGGCATCAGCTCTTTGCAGAGGAAAAACGATGCATTCTCTCCCTCATCAAGTCCATGGTAGCGAATGCCAAACTCACTTGCCGGTCTGAATCCGCTTTTGCCATAAAAATCAATATTCCCCTCAAAGCATAGCGCACCGCAGCCGAGCTCTGCAGCTTTCTGCAGTGAATAGTCAAGCAGTATCTTCCCGTATCCCTTACGTTTAAGTTCATTCTTTATACATATAGGCCCCATTGTCATAATGGGGATATTTCTTCCATCATCCGCAGTTATTTCCGCTCTCATAAACATGTTCTGTCCGATGATTTCTCCATCTAACAGCATTACAAAATCCAGTTCCTGGACAAATGCACTGTCATTTCTCAGCTGATTGAGCACATAGTGTTCCTGACAGCCGGGGCGATACACATTCCAGAAGCTGTTCCTCACCAGGTTCTCGACTTCCCGGTATTCATCCTCTTTTTCCAATCGTATAACCAAATCTTCACTATGCCTGACCTGACTGATATTTCCATGATCATTCATTCCATCTACCTCCTTCTGCCGATCACCAAACAACGAAAAATTACTTATGGTGATCTGTAAGTTACTTAATATACTCAAATTTATAATCAAACCTGTAGTGCTTTGGCAAATTCACTTATTGCCTGGCCAAACTGTTTATTTATCTTTTTCCTGTCGGACGCTCCATCATAAAGGCTATAGTACAGGAACATGATCGCATAAAACTGTGCCGCTTTTTTCTTCGCGCCTTTGATTCCCATGCTCTTGAACAGGTCCTTTACATAACCGACAGGTCCCGCCACAAGATACTGCTGATACAGAGCCTGCATCTCCGCACTGCGGAACTGTTCTATTACAAGCAGTTTTCTGAAAGAAGAGGCAAAGTCATCCTCTGTCCAATACTCGAACATAGATCTGCTGTACTGCACAAAATCATCCAGAGATACTTCCTCATACTTCTCCGGCATGCTCTCTTTGTCATCCTCCGGCATATCATGGCTTTTCGCCTGATCGCTGTCGCCCTGCTCCATCCTCGCGACGATATGATCAAATATATCCCGCTTATTCTTATAATGTCGGTACAAAGCTCCCTTTGTAATACCAAGATCTCCCGCTATCTGGCTCACCGACACCGCCTCATAACCATCCCTGGCAAACCTGTGAAGTGCTGTTATCAATATCTCTTCCTTCGTATTTCTCGTATCAGTATTTCCCATATCAGCATTTTTCATATCTCTCACGACTTTTATATCTTCCATACGATTCCTACCCTTTCACACCAATATTAAAAACGTCGTTCAAATAAACGACCGTTTACCAATACATTAGTAAACGGTCGTTTATTTGTCAATTATTTAATATATTATTTTAAAATTTTTCGGATATTTTATGGCATATCTCCTAACGATCTATGCGTATATAACCATCACAGGTTTTGTTCAGAAACTCATAATCATGGGTGACCACAAGTATGATATATCCATCTGCCGCCAGTTTCCTGAGCAATTCTCCCACCTGGCACATGTGGCGGTAGTCAAGGCCGCTGGTTGGCTCATCAAATATAAGGAGTCTCTTTCCGCCCATGACCGCCTGACACACCGCAAGCCTCTGCCTCTGACCGCCTGACAATGTCATAGGGTGATTTTCAGCAAATTCCGCAAGGTCAAATCCACCCAGCAGCTCACTTATCTGCTCATCTGTTGCATCCTCATCGGCCAGCAGACATTCGTTCTTCACGCTGTCCGAAAACAACTGATGATTTACATCCTGCATAACCATGCCAAACAGTTTTGTTCTCGCCCTCTTCCCAAGTTTTCTGCCCTCGTATATTATCTCTCCGGATTTTTCTGGGAGCAGACCGCACAGCACATTGCAGAAAGTGGACTTTCCCGCACCATTTCTTCCTACTATACCTATGATATCCCCGGCATTTGCGGCAAATGATATCCCGGCAAATATCTCTTTCTTTTTTCTATAGCATGAAAGATTCCTCACAACTAAATCTGAATTACAAAAGCTGCCATATACTTGCACATTTCGCTTTTCGCTTGTATCACTATCTATAGATTTCGCTTTTACATCATCAGCTTTTCTGCTCTCATTTAAAAGTTCAGGTATCTCGATATTCTCCATCTGTATGCTCCGAAGTCCCAGGGATATCCTCTTGTCATCTGACAATTGCATAAATTCATCTCTGGAGAACTCTCTCTCTATCCTACCAGCCCGCATGTACAAAACGCGGTCCGCCAGAGGCATGAGCCATGCAAGTCTGTGCTCTGCAACGATCACAGTATGGCCTTCCCGTTTTATCACCTCAAGTCTCCTGCAAAGCTTCTCTATGCCAACGGCGTCCAGATTTGCCGATGGTTCGTCGAGCACATACACCTCTGGATCCATTGCATATACAGACGCAAATGCCAGAAGCTGCTTTTCTCCTCCCGACATGGCAAATACATTTCTGTCTGCCAGTTTTTCTATATCGAGTTCCCTGACAGTCTCTGCCACACGCTTTCTTATTGTCTCTGGATCATCACCTCTGTTCTCCAGTCCAAATGCCATCTCAGCACTGGAGTTGGTGTGGAAGAACTGTGTCTTTGGATTCTGGAACACCGAACCCACGATCTCCGCCATCTCGTACATTTCCGTACTGGCGACATTTTTCCCGGACACCGTCACACTTCCCGACACCTCCACGTCCTTCACAAAGTGAGGGATCAGGCCATTTATGAGTTTTGTCATGGTGGTTTTGCCGCATCCGCTGTCGCCGCAGATCAGAACAAACTCCCCATCGTCTATATTCAGATTGATATCCGTCAGGATATCCTGCTCCTGTATACGAACGTTCACATTCTCAAGTTTTATCATAACTACTCACCTCACATTTTCACCAACACTATGGCAACCCACGCCATCACCAGAGCCATGAGCCCCCAGTCAATACCGCTCATACGGATCTGAACTGCACTGCTCTTTGGACATGGATTTTCTATGCCTCTTGCCACCGCAGCTGCTGCTATCTCATCTGATGTGTTTACAGCCGACATCATGAGCGGCACTACTGTACACTCAAGCCTGCTGGCAAATGGTATGTTCTGCAGCTTCATCGCCGCCCTTATATGTACGAATTCTTCACGGATGGCAGGGAAATATCTGAACGTGGTGGACATTGCTATGATGAACCCCTGTGGGAGATGCATTTTCCTCATTGCCGCTATCATCTCCTGCATGGACGACGTTCTGATTATGAGCAGGCCTGCCAGAATACACGGCATCATACGGACTGTATAATTTATGATGACTGGGAATACCATATTTACCCACGCAGGACACAGCGGAAATACAAATCTCAGAAGCAGTCTGAATGATACCAGAAGGACTGCCCCCTTAACCGCCGCCATGTATTGTCCGTATAGCAGCAGAAGCAGGAGAAACATGCCCGAAAGCATGCTCCCCTGCTCTGTACTCTTCTCGCAGAACATTCCGATATTTGCCGCCACCAGCAGCCACAGTCCGGCTCTGGGATCCAGATTTTTTATCAATGCTCTGCTTTTCATCATATTATTCCTGCCTTCTTGAAATGCTTGCGGAACAGTCCCTTTGCTATGACCGCACCGATAATTCCTCCTATGATCGGAGATATACAAAGTGCAATGAGCATTGGTGCCGAGATAAGCCCCGACAATGAGTCAACATACTCAGCTGACATTCCGTTCTGTCTGATCTGATCAAGGAAACTGTCTCTGTATACCCAGATCGCCAGTGGTGAACCGAGCATTCCGTAGCAGAATATGACAAATGATATCGTCATATGTACGAAGCTGTTGTCATACTTCGTCACCGCTCTGTATACCTCTGACAGTATACATGCCACAGCAAATGTGATGAGCAGCAGCACGGTAAACTGTCCTGTAACAAAGTAAAGCAGTGCCGTGATCGCACCCATGATAAGTATGGCGCCCGGCTTCCTCACCTTTGACTCCATCAGCATAAACGGTATTCCGGTCACGCTTCCGGCAACTCCCGGAAGCAGCAGCCACAGCACCGGAACAAATCCAGTTATCATAGCCGCAAGATTAAGCACAAAATATATAGCAGAGAAAATACCTATAGTAATGAGGTCCCTGCCTGAGAGTTTTTTAGTGTTTTCCATTATATCCTCCATCCTTCTGATCTCCTTCTTATGTCTACAAAGTCTTTGTACCTTCCCGGCACATTTGCCAGCTCACTGTGGGTTCCCCTCTGGACTATCTGTCCGTCATCCACCACAAGTATCTGATCTGCCTGCTCTATGGTCGCAAGTCGATGTGCTATCGTCACTATCGTTTTACCCTTTGTCAGCTCAGATATGGCCGCCTGTATCAGATGCTCATTTTCTGGATCAACGCTGGCCGTCGCCTCGTCCAGTATGATGATCGGAGCATCCTTGAGTATCGCTCTGGCAATTGATATTCTCTGTTTTTCTCCTCCGGACAGGCTGCCGCCACCCTCGCCGATCACAGTGTCGTATCCGTCCGGCAGCGCCATGATGAAGTCATGACAGCACGCCTTCTTCGCCGCAGCGATCATCTCATCCTCTGTGGCATCTGGCTTTCCAAAACAGATGTTATTTCTTATCGTGTCATTGAACAGATATACATTCTGGAATACCATGGACATATTTGACAGCAGGCTGTCACATGTGAACTCCTTCACGTCGTGTCCGCCGACCTTCACACTTCCGTCGTCCGCATCATAGAATCTGGCTATCAGATTACAGATGGTGGATTTGCCGCTTCCCGACGGTCCGACTATGGCTGTCACCGTATTCTGAGGTATCTTAAAACTCACATCGTGCAGTACCTGTCTACGGTCAGCGCCCTCTCCATACGAGAAGTCCACATGGTCGAATTCTATGTCATAGCTGTGTATATCTATGTCCTTTCCGTCAGAGTCTATAAACGACTCCCCAGTCAGCGCATCCAGATGGTCAAATGCATCGTCTATGATCGCAAGCACATGGGCGCTGTCCGATATTGGCTCCAGCGATCCAAATACGTGGAACGACAGAAGCACCATAAGAATTACCTCTGTAAAACCGATCTGCCCTGATGCACCAAGATAAAATGCACTTATGGCAATACATACACTTGCTGTCTTCAATGCAAGCAGATGCAGCGCATTGAACGGAATATATCCCCACTCGATCTTGAGATTTATATCTCGGCTATCCCTGCACGCCTTTCTCATGGCATCCATGGAAGCCCCGGCCCTGCCAAACGATTTGACAACCGCAAGTCCTCTGGCATATTCCAGCGTTGCTCCGGTCAGATCCTTATTTGCCTCCGCAAGCACCGGTGCATTCTTTGTACTGTACCTGGATATGACGAGAAGGAATACAAATGACACAGCGGCGCCTGCCACTGAGATAGCTCCCGCTCTCCAGTTGATATATGTCAGCCACAGAAGTATACAGACAAAGTTCAGATAACCACCCACAAAATTGTCTATCATACGGATTCCCATTCCCTCCAGAGTGTGAAGTCCTGTGGTTATAGAGTTGAGTATCGTACTTGTATTCATATTCTGAAAATATCCAAGGGACACTCTCTTCATGGCATCTCCAACAGCCAGTCTGTCCCTGGCTATCAGCTCATAGCTTATCGCCTCCTGAAATCTGGCTCTCAGGTAGTCAAACAGAAATCTCAGGAAGATGAACACGAGCAGTATTCCTATGCTCCTGCCAACCCACGCGGTGCTTATAGTCTCATTTGAACCGCTTTTTTCCACGATCTTTCCTATTATGTATGCAGCCCATATCACTGGCATGGCAGCAAACCAGCCCGAGAAGAACGAGAACACAAATCCTATATACAGGTTCTTTTTGAACGTACCGCACCAGTTTATGATCCTCTTTACTGTTCCGAACATACCGTCTCGCCTCCTTTCTGACCGCCGACAGCCCAGTGTCTTGCACCCACATGAGCCTGCCACATTCTCGCGTAGAGAGGACAGTTCTCAAGCAGTTCTTCCTGCTTTCCCTTCGCCTCTATGTGTCCGTTTTTGAGAACCACGATCTGATCAGCGTCCGCTATAGTAGACAATCTGTGTGCAATGACAAGCAGTGTCTTGTCCTTCGTGAGTGCCTCTATGCTCCGCTGCAGCTTGTCCTCATTTTCCGGATCGGTAAATGCCGTTGCCTCATCGAGAATGACTATAGGCGCATTCTTTAGCATGATCCTGGCGATGGCTATTCTCTGTTTCTCTCCGCCCGACAGGCGTTTGCCCGCCTCACCGGCTGGTGTGTCATACCCCATCGGCAGCTTATCTATGAATTCCTCACAGCACGCCTTTCTCGCTGCCTCCTTCACCTGCTCATCTGTGGCAGACGGATTTCCAAGCCGTATATTCTCCAGGATGGAACATCTGAACAGGAAATTGTCCTGTGTGACAAAGCTCACCATGCCGGATAACTGTTCCAGCGGCATATCCTTTACATTTACACCGCCTATGGTTATCTCTCCATCCGTGACATCCCAGAATCTCGATATAAGTTTGGCAACCGTTGACTTGCCTCCACCGCTAGGGCCAACAAGTGCTGTATAGCTTCCGGCAGGCATGTCGAGATCTATGCCGTGAAGCACCGCGTCCTTCTCGTCACCTGTATATGAGAAGTGGACATTTGACAATCTGATATCTGAGCCATTTACAACTGCATTCTGCTTTGGCTCAGACAGCTCTCTCATATTGAGCAGCCCCTGAACGCTCTCGATGTTGTACTTCATCTCCCTTATGCCCTCTATGAACACCTCTATCTTGGCAAATGACGTCACCATTGACATAGACAGCATGACCGCCAGCAGAAGCTGTGATACTGTGATCTGTCCGTGGATGGTCAGATACAATCCGACCGGGAGTGTTCCTAGAAGTGTTGATGGGAACAGTGCAAATGTCATCTTCATCGTAAACCATGTGGACGACAGCCATTTTACTACGAATTTCTTGTAGTCCAGAATTGCCTTTGCATACTTTTCATACGAAGTTCCAGCTCTTCCAAATGCTTTGATGACCTCTATACCCTCTATGTACTCAACTATTGTGCTGTTCATGTACGCATTTGACTTGTCATACTGGGCGAAGCTCTTGCCGCTTATCACCATGGTAAGTATCATGAACACCATGGAAAGCGGAACTGTGACCAGTGATGCCAGAGCAATACGCCAGTCAATGACAAACAGAGCCGCAATGCTTATGATCGGAAGGAGCAGATGTCCGCTTCCCTCCGGGATCATGTGCGCCAGAGGAGGTTCCATACCCTCGATCTTCTCAACCATGATGCTCTTGATCTCACCTATGCTGTGGCCCTCCACATCGCCGAGTGGCGCGTGAAGAAATCTGTCGGTCAGCCTCAGTCTCAATCCCTCAAGAATGTGGTACGCCGCTATATGAGACGTCCACGTAGACGCTGAGAAACAGACTATCTTCACCACATAAAACAACAGTGCCAGGAGACACCATCTGACAATATCCACAGTTGGAACATTGTCCATATTTCTTATGTACAGGTCTGCACCCCTGTATATGCAATAATATGGAACAAGGCCACCCACAACACTGATGATGGACAGCACGATGGAGATTATCATTCTCCGGCCACTGCCGTCCGTATAGCTGATGAGTGTCTTCAGCCAGTTTTCTTTTTTCTGTTCTGCCATATCATTTTCACCATCTTTCCTATTGCTTTTTTATCCTGTACTCCGCTGGAGATACTCCCATAATGCTTCGAAATGCCGTGGAGAATTTGCCAGGATTCTCATACCCAACTGCGGCAGCAACCTTCTGGATCTCTATGCTCTCATCCTGTATCAGCATGCTCGCCGCAACATTTATCCTGTACCTCTTCTGATATGAGTAAATGGAATCTCCATACACCTCTCTGAAGCACTTCTTCATGGTGGTAGCGGGCATCTCATACATTGCCGACAACTCCTCTATGGTGAACCTGCTTTCAAGGTCCCCGGTTATCTTCTCATGTACCGCCTTGATCTTCTCCATCTGCGTCTTGTAGTAATACGGCTTTATCTCCCTGCTGCTCTCCGCCGTCATAACCTCAAGATAAAGCAGCATCTCAACCACCTTCATCTGATAATACTCTCTGGACCCGGCGATCTCCGGCCTTGTAAGATTTCTCTGATAAAGGCTTGATATGATGCTGGCAAGCCCCTCGTCATTCCTTATGACATACGGCTTATCCTGACTGCAGTAGCGCTGACGGAGTTCCGCAATATCCACAGAAAATCCATGAAACATCTCATCTAACGTATGCTGTGTCTCATCCACATCCATGAACACGCTCACACCGTGATAATGTCTGAGGGGATAATACGAGGTTCCCTTGTGGTTCTCCCTGTTGTCCAGTCTCAGCTCATTTTCCTGCATGATGCTGAACACCCCGGGCAGAACTTCCATCTCTATCCTGCCCTCACGGCAGTGATCCATACAGAATACTTTTCTGTCATTTCTAAGCTCGAACTCTGAAGCACATTTCTCCATATGCATGTCTGAGAAACAGATCATCACTCCGGGCATGACCTGATATACCGTCATGACACCCTCACCCGTGGCATCAGACAGCATGAGCACTGAGCAGTTCTCATTCCTCACTATGGTCTTCACGTTGCTTCCAAGCTGTGCAATATCGTTTACTTTCACTATATATAGTCTCCTTTGCGTTAGTTCTAACTAACCTTTTCGTATAATATCACGGAGTAACGTTCATATCCATACCAAAACAGACACGGGTAATCCATTTGGACATAAAACCTTTTGTATTTCAAATGCAAAAAATGTCGATTTTTAAAAGTTTTTGCACTTGAGTGCAGAAACTTTCAGATTGTAGACAAATGACCTCCACAAAGCAATGCTTTATGGAGGTCATTTGTCTACAATCTTAACCACCGACTAAGCCGGTGGTTTGTTCTAAA
>OLGZ01000679.1_pt1 | contig 24898 bp, 32 predicted proteins | sample 1605981 | NCBI WGS metagenome assembly OLGZ01 (sample SAMN03283291) | human gut metagenome | biome: human-associated habitat; material: feces | host: Homo sapiens | place: Peru | collected 2012 | reverse complement strand
ATACCATTTTGGCTTCGTCCATAGCGGAACCGCCACCGAGGCCGATGATGATGTCCGGCTGCCAAGAGTTGGCAATAGCCAAGGCTTCGTTTACGTTGGCAATGTTCGGGTCCGGCAGTACATTGGAAAATACGCGGAACTTGATGTTCAGGCTTTCCAAAACGTCCGCAACGGCGCGAACGTGGCCCAACTGTTCCATCGTTTTATCCGTAATGATGTACGCACGTTGTTTCCCGGCCAGTTCGGCCAAGGCTTGCGAGAGCGCACCGCGTTTAAAATAAATTTTGTGCGGTACTTTGTACCAGTACATATTTTCGCGGCGTTCCGCGACGGATTTCACGTTCATAAGATGTTTTACCCCAATGTTTTCGCTGACGGAGTTGCCGCCCCAAGAGCCGCAGCCCAACGTCAAAGACGGAGCGAGTTTGAAGTTGTACACGTCGCCGATGGCACCCTGGGAGGAGGGGATATTAATCAGCGTGCGGGCAGTGGGCATATCCTTAAAGATGTCAATGTGTTCTTCGTTGGATTCGTCGGTATAAAGTACCGAGGTGTGTCCTGCGCCGCCGTAGAGAATCAAATCGCGGGCGAGTTCAACCGCGTGGTTAAAATCTTTGGCGCGGTAGAAGGCCAACACCGGGGAGAGTTTTTCACGCGCAAAGACTTCTTCGTCGTTTACTTCGTTGGCTTCGGCGATTAAAATTTTGGTTCCGGCAGGAACTTTAATACCGGCCATTTCGGCGATTTTCATAGCGGACTGGCCCACAATGCCGGAGTTAAGTTTGCCGTTTACCACAATGGTTTCAGCCAATTTTTTGCGGTCTTTTCCCGTTACAAAATGGCAGCCGCGGGCGATAAATTCCGCTTTGACCTGGTCGTAAACGGGTTCTTCCACCACTACGGACTGTTCGCTGGCGCAAATCATACCGTTATCAAAGGTTTTGCTCATAATAATAGAACTGACTGCCATTTTGATATTGGCGGTGGCATCAATGACGGCCGGGGTGTTGCCCGCGCCTACGCCCAAGGCCGGTTTGCCGGAGGAATACGCGGCTTTTACCATACCGGGGCCGCCGGTGGCGAGAATCAGGTTAATGTGCGGGTGGTGCATTAAAGCGTTGGAAAGCGGCATTGTCGGGTTTTCAATCCAACCAATGATGTCTTTCGGGGCACCGGCTTCTACCGCCGCATCTAATACAATTTTGGCCGCGGCGATGGTGCATTTTTTAGCGCGCGGGTGCGGAGAAAAAACGATACCGTTGCGGGTTTTTAAAGCCAAAAGACTTTTAAAAATGGCGGTAGCCGTCGGGTTTGTGGTGGGAACGACACCGGCAATTACGCCGATAGGTTCCGCCACTTTGCGGTAACCGAAGGCGTCGTCGTCGGACAGAACGCCGCAGGTTTTGGTATCTTTGTATTGGTTATAAATGTATTCGGAAGCAAATTGGTTTTTGATTACCTTGTCTTCCATTACACCCATACCGGTTTCTTCCACAGCCATTTTGGCTAACGGAATACGTTGTTGCGCAGCGGCAATAGCGGCCGCGCGGAAAATCTTGTCCACCTGTTCTTGCGTATAAGTAGCATAAATGCGCTGGGCGGCTTTTACCTTATCCACGACCTGGGTCAAATGTTCCATTTCTTCGGGAGTGGCAACAGCCGGAGCAGCGGCAACTTTCTTTTCCGCCATAATTTTTTATTCTCCTTTAAGTGTTTAAAATACCTGTTATAGATATTTCGTTATCTATATTTTAACTTTTGGGGAATTTAAAGTCAATAATACCTCTGGAAAGGCCTCCTTTAAGGCTTGACAGAAGCAATTTAAAAAAGATAACATAGATATCAAGATATCCAGTAACTTACGACGGAGAAATTTTATTTATGAGCCTTTTTCACCGCAAAAAAGAGATTAGTGCCCAAACCATACGCCGCCTGCCCCAATACCTGCGAATTTTTTACAACTTGCATACTTACGGGCGGGAATTGGTTTCTTCCACCACTTTGGCAGAGGAAACGCAACTGCTGCCGATTGTTATTAAAAAAGATTTACAGGCTGTCGGCGCACCCAGTAAACTGCGTGCGGGGTTTAAAGTGGCAGGAACCATAGCGGTTATTGAAAAGTTTTTAGGCTGGAATAATTTAAACAAGGCTTTTCTGGTGGGTGCGGGGCATTTGGGGTCGGCGCTGTTGGGGTTTGCCGGATTTAAAAACCACGGCCTTGAAATTGTAGCGGCGTTTGATACGCATCCGGAAATAGTGGGTAATTTCCTGCACGGTGTGCGCGTGTATCACACCGCGCAACTGGCCAGTATTATTGAGCGGGAAAATTTAAAGATAGCCATTTTGACAGTTCCTGCCGAGGCTGCCCAAGGCATTACGGATACATTGGTGGCGGCCGGTATTAAAGCCATATGGAATTTTGCACCCGTTAATTTAACGGTGCCGGAGGGGGTAATTGTGCAAAAGGAGGATATCTCTTCGGGCTTGGCGGAACTGTGCGCCAAGTTAAAACGTTAGGCAGGTTTTTCAACGGATATAAAACAGCCCCGGGCATTTTCCCGGGGCTGTTTGTCAAATACTTACTTATATAAAACTGCGCGGAACTCGGCGGTTTTATTAATGTTTTTAAACATCCAGCCCTTTTGGTCCTCGTCGTAAAGTGAATCAAAATTTTTAAAGTTGCGCCGCACTGCTTTATCCAAATTATCAAACATATTTTTGCGGTCTTTTTTGGCTATCCAATATACGCCTGCCAGGTTTACATACGGGGTCGGGCTTGTTCCGTCCAAACGGATAGCGGTTTCCAAATCCGTCTTGGCGCCGTTCCAATCTTTAAGTTGCATTTTTACAAAGCCGCGGTTGTTGTACGGAATAGCCCATTTGGGCGAAAGTTCTATGGCGCGGGAATAATCTTCGGCCGCGTGTTTAAAATCTTTCATTTCTTCATAGACAAGCCCCCGGCGGTTAAAAAAGATTGCTTCGGGCTGTAATTTTAAAAGGGTGGTATAGTCCGCCAGAGAGGCTTCAAAATCACCCATATCTTTAAATGCTCCTGCCCGGTAGCGATACGCAGAAGCATAGGCTTCGTCGCGGTTGATTGCCTTGCTGTAAGCGGAAACAGCCTCGTCTAACCGGCCTTGTCCGGAAAAAATGCGCCCCTGCCAATAGTGTAAATCAGCCGAATCGTTACCTGCCGCCTGCTGGGCAGATATCAACTTTTCTGCCGCCGGATAGCGGTATGCTCCTAAATACACAGGGATTAATTCGCGCCCCAGCGCTACGGACGGGGTGCTCTTGCCCAAATATTTTTTATAATCTGCAAGAGCCAGTTCGTACTTGTTTAGGGCCGTGTTGGCCCGAGCGCGCGCTAAGTAAAAATCCCGGTGGGCAGGTTTTAACGAAATGGCTTTCGTCAAGTCTGTTTGTGCGAGCGACGCCCGCCCTGCCTGCATATAGGCCAATCCCCGGGCATAATAGCGGAAAGGGTCCTTGGGGCGGAGCGATACCGTTTTGGAATAGTCGGCCAAGGCTTGGTTGATTTTACCGCTTGCCAAATACGCATCGGCGCGGTAGTGATAGGCATCCGCCAGTTTGGGCGCTTTGGAAATGGCCTTATTTAATAGTTTAATTTGTGCGGCGGGGTCCGTTTGTTGTTTGGCGCGGTTTAATAACTGCAAGCCCGTTTCCGCCGAGGCTGAAAGGGAAATAAACGAAAAAAGAAGTAGCAGTAAATATTTTTGAATCATATTATTTTAACCAAAACACAAGTAAAAAATTAAGTATAAGGGCCACTATGCCCACTATATATAAGAATATCAAAAGTAAGGTGGAAAATAAACGCAAATTAAGAAAAATCGCGCCCACCAAGGTAGCCCTTCCTGCAAATAATTTTCCCAGTTGCACTGTTTGTCCTGAAATTTTAACCAAGCGGGAAAGCAGTACAGAACGCATCGCCAGCGAAGTTACCCCTAACAAAAGCCGTGTTAAAGCGCGCCCGAAAGAGGTTTTGCGCCCTTGGTTAAATTCGCCAAACACCTCCCGCACACTGCCGGATATAATTACTTTGGCTTGGTCCTTCGCGAGGCTTTCGTTCATATCGTCAATTTTATGGGCGGCGGCTTGTTTAACTTGGTCCAGCGTATTATCAATAAATTCTTCCCAAGTAGCACAAGCGATGCGCAGGGCAAACGCGCACGCGGTAATAAAGGAATAAGCAAAGGCGGCTAAGCCGTAGCCCAAAAAGAGCGCACCGACGAGGATAAACTCCGCCAGGGGGGGCAAATGCACAGGTGCCAAAACAAATGAATAAACGCTGTACACCGATATAATAAATAGCCCCAGGCCGGCGGCTAAATGGGGCAGAAAAACCTTGCGCAAAATATCCGCAAGCCCTTGCAAGGCTTGTGCAAATAAGGCTCCCGCTGCCGGGTGGAATTTAGTCATTATTCCCGTGGCAACAGCCACAGCATCCGCCGCAAATGTGGCCTGCGGATTTTTTTACCGACGGAACACGGTCGGATACTTTTACGACTTTTCCTAATTTTTTATCGTACACATAGGTACCTGTTTTTGCTTCGTTCATACTGTTATTATAGCAGTTTGGAGTGTTTATGCGGAAAGAAAAATGATATAATAAATATATAGATTTACGACGGAGAAATAAGTTTTTATAAAACCCGTTGAAAACTGCAAATAAAAATGTTAAAATAATTAGGTAGTAATTAATCCGCGAAACAAAATCCGATTTAAGCGCCCATAGCTCAATGGATAGAGTGTCAGCCTGCGGAGCTGAAGATACAAGTTCGATTCCTGTTGGGCGCACCATTTTCCGACGATAGTGTAGGGACTTTTAAAACCCCCCGGCTTTTTGCCGGGGGTTTTCTATGCTATTTCGGGCAACCTATCAACCGCGGACTGTAAAGTATCCGGGATTAAATGCGCATATATTTGCGTCGTGAGAATATTCTTATGTCCCAACAGCTTACTGACAGTATACAAATCCACGCGGTTTTGAACAAGATGGCTTGCAAACGTGTGGCGCAATTTATGGATAAAGCTGTCCAAACCCACTTTGCGTGCCACTCTCGTGCGATAATAGTTGGTAAGCGAATCAAGGGAAAATCTTTGGCCGTAGGTATTATACAGCACATACTCTCCTCGCCGCGGAATTGCCAACAGATGTTCCCATACCAATCTATCCATGGGAATATCGCGGCATTCATAGGTTTTGGGATGCCAATCGTCTTTTGGTTGAATGATAATAATATTTTTCTCGAAATCAACATCCGTCCACTTTAAATGAAAAATTTCACCTCTTCTCATTCCTTCCCGGGCGCCCAGTAAGACAACGGTTTCGTAAGGACAATAACCCGATGTGTGTTTTTCCGCCAATTCATGCGTAAAATCCAATAAAACACGAATTTCGTGGGGCGTATGGAATACAACGCGCCCCTCAGCGGTTTTAATTTTGGAAATTGTATTCCATTTTTGGGGCGTGGCAAAACATCCCCATGCTTCTGCTTTCCGCATCATTACTTTTAGGCTCTGTAACGTGCGGTTAATACCATGAACGCCCAGCCCTTTTTGTTTACGGCGCTTGCGTCCGCTTAATTTCAATGCTTCTTCCAATTCACGGGAACGCAAAATCAAATATGACTTGAATTTATCCAATAAAGCAGGGGTAATATCGGTAATATATTTGATATCCGGCTTGTATTCTTCTAGATGCTTTATGGCTGATTTATCCCATTTAAGAGTAGCGGGTGTTTTATTAGCTTGCGCCCATTCCAAATACTCAGACTTAAAAGCAGGCCAAAGGTTCACTTCGCCACTGCTTTGCAAGCGGAGTTTTTCTTGCAGAGCCTTGGTTTTTTTGATGGCTTTTTTCTTATTCTTATCCATGGCTTGTTGGTAGCGTTTCTTTTTAAAATAAAAATCACACCACCAATAAGGTGAGCCAGGTTTTCTAAAAACGGATGGTTCTTTCATACAAAACCTCAAAATTTGCAAAAAAGGCCCCTACCCCATAAATAGGGGCCGATCTAACGCCTTTATTTTTCTGATTTATTTATTCTTTGCTGAATTGAATTTCAAAAAATTTTTCCTCATTGGGTTTGCCAAAGTAATTGTAGACCTCGTTAGGAAGATCCCAACCAATAACAAGGCGTACGTTTTCTACGTTTCGGGTAAGCGTCTGACCAAAACGTCCGCGCCGAAAGACGATTTTATCTCCTTTTTTAAGGCACCTTATACGCGGACGCCAATACTCGGTAAAGCGTCTATATTCGCATGTTTTGCGGCCAGAGGCGATTTCGTCCCACCAGTGGTAGGTAAGCGTTAAATGTAATGTTTTAGGCATTCTTACCCTCCGCTCTTTTGTTCCATCCCATCCAATCAGCACACGGATAATCACAATCCGCCTGTTGCGGGCAAGTATCACACGGGTTCATTTCGCACCTCTCAACAGCGCGTTCAGCGCGGCTTCGGCACTATGGCGATAATCTTGTTTAATGTATTCATTTAAATTTTCCCAATCAGAATAAATATCAGAATTTATGCGCTCATAATCATGAAGAGCCTTTGCCCTTCTCTCCACGGCCTCGGCGCGGGTTATCTGTGGTAAGCGCTCTCCGCCTCGGCGTTTGTTGAAAAAAGTTATTTCAATTATTTCTTCTTTAACGGTCATTTCGTTGAGTGGCTTTTCCGGTGGTTTGTTTGGGTTATTAAACCCACTTCGTATAATTGTCATTTAACCTCCAAAAGTTCCGGGTTTTCGTGGATGTTGCCCACAACTAAAACGCCGCTTTCGTATGGGCAATTATCAATAACCTTTCCGAGCCAAGCATCGCCTGATTCATAGGGCAAAACGAAACACCCGTTCTTAAACACTACGGGCCAGCATTTGGGCCCTGCGGCGGTGTCGTGCTGGATAATATCGCCCTCGTAAATATGCCGCCCATTTTTATCCTTGAGGCCTGTGCATTGTTCAGATGTCCCGAATGTAGCATTATCATCAACAAGTAAAGTCCTGGCGACCTCAAAAAAGCCATCTTCACAATGCCAAATTTCAAATCTCTTAAACTTCCCATCAACCCTATAAATCGGGGTTCTAAATCTGAATCTCTCGCTCATAATGTCCACCTCAATCGCAATACGGTTCATAGACGTAATATTCAAAAAAGCCGTTTCCTTTGTTCCGGAAAGTGTAAAATCCACCGAAATACAATCCCATATCGGAGGCTGCTTTTTTGCGATTCTCCTGCCATTTATCTTCTGTCGTGTGGCAGGGACGCAAAACCTCGGTGCAGAATCTTTCAACGAGTTCCTCGCATAAGTCGCTTTCAATTTCAAAGCGATAATGGCTGTCGCCATAACGGTGTTCCTGCCCCGCTTGGGTTTGTTTAATTTTGATGTATCGTTCTTGGTTCATAGTTTGTGGCCTCTAAAAATTTGTTTTTTGTATGGGGGCGCAATCGCGCGCCCCCTTGTGCTGTCGGTTATTTTCCTTCTTCTTTTTGCCAACCTTCTTCGGCTTTTTGGCGGCAGGCTGCTTCCAATGCTTGATAATCTACGCCGGCCAATTCACAAATGTTTTCTTCAAAGTTCCAACTGGAAAGGTTTCTGTTGGCTGCAAGTATGGTAAGGATTTGTTCGCCAGACAGTTTTTTAAACGATTCTAACGACAAGTCTTTCATACCGAATAACTTGCAAATAAACTCTTGTTGTTTATCGTCCGCGTACCTAAACGGCAATGCGTCTTCAAGTTCTTGATTTGTCGGTTGATATTTGAAAAGCGGCAATGATTTCCACACAAGTTGCTCCGTCTTTTCGCGGATAAATTGCTCTTTTCCGTTTTCTTCTTCCGCAGGTTCTTCTTCGTCATCTGTTCCTCGTAAATCAGCAAGCCACGAGGTAGATTCGTTTTCAATGGCAAATATACGGATAGAGGCATCTTTCTTATCCACTCCGATACCGAAATATGCCGGATGGGCGGATATTTCTTTTTCCAATTTATTTATTTCATCGGGATGCAGTACCGGATGGCTGTTAAAGTAACTTTCAGATCCGTATCCGTATTTGTCTTCTTGAAATACAAACCCGTTAAGTTTTGCTTCTTTTTTGGCCTTGACTATTTGTTCTTCCAAAAAAGCGTTGTGCTTTTTTTTGAAACACTGCGCGTTGGTGCAACGGCCTTTTTCGATTTCTTCTTCAAAAAGGTCTTGCTGATTACTGCTGTTGTGGGGGCAATTACGGCAGGCAGGGCAGTCCGCATAAGACATACTGGTAGGGAAAATGGCTTCTTTAAGCGATTTGCCGAAATGCCACTCCATTTGTTCGGCTACTTCTTTCACGCTTAAACCTTCTTCCAAGATTTCTCCCAACATTTCTTTGCATTCGTCAGCAGTTAAACGGAGCAAATGGCGCGCGTGTCCGCTTGTTATTTGACCTGCAATTAATGCATCTTGCATCTCTTGCGGCAAATCCAACAACCGGACGGCGCGATACACATACGCTTTGCTTTTATTTACGCGGTCTGCCACATCTTCCACTTGATAGTTTCCGCTGTCTAACAATGTTTTAAACGCTTTCGCTTCTTCGATGGGGTTCAAATCCGCGCGGTGCAAATTTTCCAAGGCGGTAACTTCTAATGCTTCTTCCTCGGTTAAATTAAGCAGGCGGTACGGGATGGTTTTAAGCCCTGCCATTTGGGCGGCGCGGAAACGACGTTCACCGGCAACGAGTATTTTTTGTCCGTTTTCTTCGCGCAAAATTATAGGTTGCAGTACGCCCACTTTGGCGATATTATTCGCTAATTCTTCCAGGCGTTCTTTATTGAACTCTTTGCGAAAGTTAAACTGCACCGCAATTTCGTCCAACGATATTTCGCCGCGTTGCAGTTCGGCGAAACTTTGGGATGTTTTTTCTCGGTTTTTCATAATTTCTCCTGTATGGTGTTTAAAAAAATGCACGGAACGGTATAAATCCGTTTTGCCGCCGCCGCGCCGGCGTTTGGTAAAAATTGCGCTTTATAGACGCAGTTGTTTGTTTGCTTCGTCCACCCTTTTACAAGCGGTATCAAAATACTTCTCGTTAATTTCGATTCCCGTGCCGCGTAAACCCAGTTTTTCGCACGCTACAAGCGTGGTGCCGGAACCCATAAACACGTCCAAAATATCGTTTTGGGCCGCGGCCGTGAGCAGATATTCCAATAGAGCAACGGGTTTTTCTGCGGGGTGGTTTGGCTTGCGCGTGAGCCGCGGGCATTCCACAATGTCGCCCAAGCACCTATTGGGGATTTTGAACCCCGATTGCGTAAACAGCGCGACCATTTCGTACGCCGGTCGGAATCCGCGCATATTGGTTCCCAAGTATTTCTTGTTCCAAACCACCAAACTTTCCATCGGCCAACCCAAAAGGCACGACGCCTTGGTAAACGTGGCGACACTCCGCCAGTTCAAGAACGACATCAGTGCCCCGTCGTCTTTGAGTTTTTTTCGCGCCTTGCCAATCCACTCGGCATAGAATACGGCGGCGTTCATATAGTCGCCCCAAGGGTCTATTTTTCCTGTGCCGTCGCTTTTGGTGTTTATCATATACGGCGGATCCGTAAGCACTAACCCATACGATTTATTTGTTAGTAAGTCCATTATTTCAATTGAATTACCACAGTACAGCGTTTGTTTTCCGATTACTTCTTTTTTCATTTACTATTTTCCTTTGCAGTTTGAGCCATGCGTGATGTTTCGCGCAAAGTTGGCCGCCATTGGCGGCGGAATATAGTCATAACCTCAATTTTGCTTCTTCTTTCTGAATGACCCGCCGGTAAAATCCCAGCGAGTCAAAACTTGACCGATACGGTCATTGATGGCCGCCATTTCGGGGATGTTGGCTATCCTCGCAATACATTCCGGGTTGGTCGTCATCGCAAAAACGACCTGGTGCGTGTACAATTTATCCACGATTTGAAAAACATTTTGCAGGCGGACGGGGGTGTAATTCTCGCGTCCGTAGTCGTCAAATACGATAAAGTCATACGCCAAAAGGTCAGATAAAATCCGCCGTGCCTGCGCCGCGCGGTTACCGCCAACGCCCTGCTCCATTCTGTCCAACATCTCGGTCATTGTGGTAAACAGCACGCGGCGGCCGCGGTACGCCAACTCTTTACAAATAACGGCGGCCAACGTACTTTTACCGTTACCGTTTGTGCCGGAAAGAAACAGTCCTTTACTTTGGCGAGGCCGGAAACCTTCCACGTAGATTTGCGCATCGGCCGCGTGTTCGCATTCCAAATTTTTAAGCCACCACGGGGCGAAAATCGGCGGCAGATTAAGCGCGGCCACGCGGGCCAGTTTGCGGGCGTGTTCTTCGGACAAGCGTTGCTTTTCGGCTTCCTGTTCTTCGCAATTACAAGCCGGCTGAAGCATACTGCGAACTTGCCCGCATACTTCGTAGCGGACTTGTTGGTACGGTTTGCCGCAAAAAATGCACTGTTCGCTCATTTGGAACCTCCGAAAATCTCGTCAATTTTGGCCGTGCCGGCCTCTCTTGCCGCCGCCAACGCGGCGCCGGAAGTCTTGGCCGGCGCATAATTGCGCAGGAAGCGGTCGTCATTAAGCCATGCCTGCGCTCCTTTGGCAAATCCGCGCGCAACTTCTTCGCTTTGGGCGTATTCTGCCGCTTTGGCCGTAATTTCCTGCGGAGTCTTGCCGGAACGTTTGACGGCTTGCACAAACGCCGCGCGGGCTTTGTCCTTGTTGCCGATTCTCTGTTTGGGGTATACGGCCCAAAAATCGGCAAAGGGTTCCTTTTCCCCTGCAACCCCTTTTGTTTCTTTTTCTTGTTCTTGTTCCTTTTCTTTTTCTTCAAGGGTATTAATACCCTTTGAATACCCTTTCAATACCCTTACGGTACCCTTTCCGTTTTCCATAACCAAAAGCCCCAGTTTTTCCAATTCTTTGATAATCGGTTTATGCGGCTTGCAGGCTTCGGTAAGTTGCCCGTACTGAAATTCGATAAAGGACGGAATGAAGAACTTGCTTGATTCCAACCACACGATGCGGTCTCCAAAGGCTTTATCCAATGTTTCTTTTTTAACGGGGAATCCTACCGACACGCTAAAAAATTTGGTGGAAAAATCCGCTATTCCGGCCGCGTCGCACGCGTCACAGCAGTACAGCCACAGTACCTTCTCACGTATGCTTAAATCGCCGAACCATTGTTTGGTCCATTTGTCGGTGTCTGTAAACCTCTTTCCCATAGTCGCCTCAACTTTCTAGAAATTCCTGCCAATGATTCTGAAACTCTTCCAACGTGTAAGACACGGCCCCGTAAGCCCCCAGTTTTCGCGCTTCTTCCAAAAAGGCCAACTGGCTTTCCGTAGGTTTGCCCGCGGGGGTATTTATAACGCGTTTGCCGGTCTTTTCGCTAGTTTTGTAGGTGGCAGGCCGTTTCTGCTCAAAAAACCCCAGTTTCAGCCGGTTATCGCGTTTTATAACTACCACCAAATCGCTTACGCCGTCTTTAAAACCTTCTGCGCGCATTTTGGCGTAGGCCGCGCTGATACGGCGGGTATCTTTGAGCGTGCTTAAAAATTTAAGCGCGTTTGGTACTGCAAAATAGAGCATCGGCAGTGTTGCGGATTGGAAATCTAAAAACGTACAGATTTCTTTTTGCAAGCCGTGTTCCAAATCTTCGCGGTGCGGTTTCAGTTTTACACCCATTGCATAACATCCGTATTTGTTAAACATATTTCTCCTTTTAGGGGCGACGGCGCTCTCCCGTAAACGCCGCCGCCCTTGGGCTTACTCGCCCGCCGCCCCGGTATCGGCGGGTTCGTCTATGATTTCTGCGGAAACAACGCCGCCCTGCGTCGGTTCGTCCAACGGTTGAACATCCGCGTAATTGACGGCATCGGGTTGTTGCGCTTGGTGCGCGGGGCGGTCGTATTCTTTATTGTCAATTTCAATGATCCGCTCCATTTCCGGCTCGCCAATAAATTCAAGTTTGCAGGCGCGGCGCAAAAGTACCTTCTTCATCATTTCGCCGGGCCACGACTGCCACGGGCCAAACTTGGCTTTGGACGCTTTTTTTGCATTGTCTATTTCCTCGCGGCTCATTGTGTGGATGCAGGAGTACTCCCGCCCGTTCTGTGTCCACGCCATATACACAAAACCGCCTGTTACTGCCCCAAAATCCGACCGTACGGGCTTTGCCGGCTTGTAAGTATATTCCGCACGGCCGCTTTGGCTTTGATAGGACAAATCATCTTCCGGCCAAAGTAAATGCACTTCTACATACGCGCCTTTGCGCAGTTGCCGTATCTTGTACAGGTAGCCTTTGTAACCGATGTGATACGTTAGTTCGTTTCCGTATTTGGTTAAATAAGCCAGTTGATAAGCGTTGACGGGCAGCCCCACATCTAACGAGGTTTTAAACGCTTCCGCAATAGAGCCGCGCGTACAGCGGGCCAATTCTTCCGGCTTCATCTTTTTGCACTGGTATACGAAACTTAAAATGCGGTCATTCAAATTTTGCACCGGGTTAGTGATAAAGGTAGCCGATTGGCTGATTGTCCGCAGGTATTCGCCTATTTCCCGCGCACCGCTGACAAGAACGTTTGCATCTTTTACGACAATTTGTTTATTATCTTCCATAATTAACTCCCCATTTCCGCCATTTCTTTATCAAAGGCAAACGAGAACGCTGTGCCTTGATAGCCTTGGAAGGTGTGGTGGGCGAGTTTCGTTTTCCACGCTTCCGGATTGCCGAGGCCCCATTGGCCGTACCGTTCTTTGATTTCCGCAAGAACGCTGTCCACATAGTACACGCAGGTATCTAAATCGGTTTGGTCTACTACGAACAGGCGGATGCGGTTTTCTTCGCCCTCTGCTTGGCTTTGGACTACGAAGATCATTTGAAATGGTATTTCGCCGTACTTGGCTTTTACGGCTTTGCATTGCATACCGGCATCCCATTGCCAACCCATCACATCCAAGCCGCGTTCTATTTGGTCAAAACCTTTTGTTGTGGTTTTGTATTCCACGATAAGCACGCCCTCTTTAATCCGTTTGATTAAGTCCAGTTTTGCCTTGAGCGGCAGGCCCGTAGCTTTATCCGTCCAAAAGTACGCCTGTTCCACGCTCGCGCCGGCGAGCAGGTTTTGCACGGGAACATAACTTTTGAGCGTTTCAATTTGCAGTTTGGCAAGGTCGTACTCTTCCTGCGTTACAACCGTAACATTTGGGTTATCGGCAATTACTTTTTGAAACGCTGCTGTATTGCGGGTGGAAAATCCGCGACCGCCCTCAATAACGAGAAACTCGCTTTCTGCCTTGTGCGGCTCCAATAAAAGCGTGTGGCGCAGTTTGCCGTTGGCGATAGCGTCGTTTTCTTCTATGGGCGTGTGTTTCGGGTTCAAAAGGCATCCACTCCAAAAAGCCATCGGGTTGTCGCGCGTCCACGCGTGGAGCTGTGACTTGGAAATCGCCGGATAGGCGAAGTATTCTTTATCGGTTAATGTGTTCATTTTTTGTCCTCGTCAAAAAGTTGGCCTTGCGCGCGGTACTGCCCTTGCATGAATTTGCGCGCCATCTCCGTGATTTTTTCCACGTCGTATTCCAAATCCTCGCACATCGGCGTGGTAACATTTTCGTTTCGCAGCGGAGGAATATACGGTGTATTAAGGCACAGCGGCGCAGATAGCGTTGATAAGCCCTTAATGGCCGATATGACTACTCCGATACCTTCCTCCTCGTACTTGATGGTAAGGCCGCGCACGTTCAGCGTTTCGCCATAATCCTCCGGCAATTCCAAGGCCGAGATAACGTAAGGCTTCAAAATTTGCAAAGCGTCTAGGAACTCTTTGGCTTGCAAATCCCAACTTTTAAAAACCACCTCTTTGGAGTCTTTCGCTTCCGATTCCAGGTAGGCGATTTCCGTGTCGCAGGATTTGATTTTTACTTTGGTGATTTTCATTTTTCCACCTCGGTTTCCTGTTTAAGTTCGCCGTTTTCAATAACGAAGCCCACTGCGCCGTCTGCGGCCACGCGCTCGGCCCATACTTGGTACCCTTCCGCTTCCGCGCGCCGGCGGACATATTCCAGGCTGTCGCTGTCCAACAGGGACGCGTCTTTCAAAAGTAAAACGCGCAACTTGGGGTTTTCCGCCATAGCGATGTCCATGGACAGTTTTAACTGTTCGGCGGCCGAAAGCTGCGCCAGCGGCACGCCGCCCAGCAAGAGTTCGCCCTCGCCAAATTCCAAGCCCGATACGGGCAGCTTGGCCGATTCTATGGCCGCGCGCTTTTGCTCCTGCAAGCCCTGCATTTGCGCGGTCAGTTCGTTGGCGTGGTTCTGTGCGGCGCGGAGCGCTTTTTCTTCCAGCGCGCGGTTGTCGCGCAAATCCATAATGCTGTTGATTTGCTCGGCCTGTTTGATTTTTTCGCTGTAAAAAGAAGCATCCTGTGGTTTGTTGTCGCGCAGATAATCCGTAATCGTTCCGATTTGTTCGGCGGCGGATTTGTTTTCTTTTTCAATTTCGGCAAGCCGCGCGTACAGTTTTTTGGCTTCTTCGCCGCGGCGGACGTTATCAGCGAGCAATGTTTGGCGCATACGTTGCTGCTGGGCGATAGCGGAGTTGGCCGCGTTGATTTCTTCCACTTTGTCAACCAAAGCGGCCACGTCCACGCGCTCGGTCGGCGCGCCGGCGGGGATTACCATATTGGCAAGCCGCGCTTCGCACGTTTTAACGTCGCGGTTGACCTCAGTACGTTGGGCAAACAGGTCTTTATATTGTCTGTCCAGTTCCTCTACGTCTACGGTCAGTTTGCAAAGTCCGCGCAACGTATCGTACTGTTGGCGCGGCGTTTGGCGCATAAAGGACAGCGGGTCAAAGCCCAGCATCCCCGTAAAGCCGTCCAGTACCGCCTGCGGGCTGCGCATTTGGGCGCGGGCTTTGGTAATCACTTTGATGTTGGTGGTGTAATCGTCGCCGCGTTCGTTGCGTTTGAACGTGCGCTCTACGATGTACTGCTCCACTTCCAGCGTGATTTTACCGCTTTTCTCGCCGTTTCGTATGGGGGCCGTTTGGATGTTGTCCTTGCCTTTCAACGCCCACCAAATCGCGTCCAGTACGGTGCTTTTGCCTTGCCCGTTGCGGCCGGTGATTTCCACCACGTTACCGCTGGGGCGGATGGTTACGGCTTTGATTTTTTTGATGTTTTCTACGGTCAATGATATGATGCCGTTTGTCATTGGTATGGTCTCCTTTTTTGATTATTCGCGGAAGTTATCCCGCATTTTGTCCTTAAAATCTTCGTACGCAGTGCAAGTCTTGCAGTTTGCCGCGTTCCGGCACTCCGGCTTTTTGCCGCATACCGGTAAATCGCCGTGATCGGGGTTTAAGTGTGCGTGTATATGCTCTTGCAAGGTTGGTGCGCCGCGCAGTAAACGCCGCAAATCGGCTTCGTAAACGTCTTTTACCTGCTCGGCCAAGCGTACGGCTTTGGGGCCTTCCGACGCGCGCCACGCCCCGATAAACCCGTCCGCTGTGTGCCGCGCGCTTGTGCGGGCGGCTTCTATTTCTTCTTTGGTGTAAGTTCTTTCTTGCATAACTACCCTCGGATGAACTCTTTAAAATCGCGCCAAAAGAGCGGTGCGGCGCAAATAAGCGCGATGTACAGCAAATCCAAAATTGCTTGGCACACGGCCAATCCTGTTTCGTACTCCATAAAACCTCCGAAATCGTGCGCTATAACGGGCGCACCCGAGCGGGGTAATCATTCCCGCCTGCCTTTGCCTGCCCAGTTGCGACCCCCTCAGTATCGCAACACTACAACCTATCAGAGAGCAACCTTCGGCATTTCCATACCCCGTTTGTGTTTCAATTCGGGGTAAATTTTTCCCGCCGTGTAGGGTAGCCTTCACAGGAGGCCGGCGGGAGCCCTTGCGGGCAAAATCAGCGGCAGGACAGATATTCTTCAATGTCCGTTTGTGCATATACGGTTTTACGGTTAACGCGCATACGCAGAGGATTTAAGCCGTTTTTTCCACGGATTTTAAGCAGGTTCGCAGGGCTGCATCCCAACAGTTCCGCCGTGGCTTCCTTGTCAAAAACTAATTCTCCGATTCCGGCGTGAAAGAAGTGTCTGCCGTTTTTGATCGCGCTTACGTCTATCATTTGTTCTTGCCTCCAAGATTTATAAAATTCGCTTATTGATTATCAATTTCAATTTGGTAAAATAAAAAAGCGAGCGTATGTACTGTGGGCACAGTGGGCTTTCGCCTCTCGCTCGCTTTTTTGGCAACTATTGCTGATTTTTTATGTCAGCAGTTCGTTATCGCAATTAGTTGTATCTGATAGTTGCCAATCCCCTGCCCCGGGGTTTTATACGTTCGGTGGTTTGTGACCGCTGCCGTATTTTTAACTGTTTCTAAACAAATTCTAAACAATTAAATAGGATTTGTCAAGTTTTGTTTCTTAAAATAGAGGTTTTACGACGATGAAAGAAGATAATAAATTAGGAGAAAAGATTCGTCAAGCGATAAAAGAAGCAGGATTGACTCAACAAAAACTAGCCGATAAGATAGGAACTACTAATCCGGTTGTGAATGTTTGGGTAACTGGTAAGAGAAATCCCACGACGGCTAGTCTAAAAAAAATTGCGGATGCAACAGGGAAACCTTATAGTTTCTTTATGGAAGAAGATTTGGAATTTTCCCGCTCTATGCGTGCTGTTCCGTTGACGGATAAGAATACGATTTCTTTGCCTATTTTGGCAGATGTTCCCGCCGGACTGCCGGAATTTTCCGACGCGGACGTGGAAACATTTTGGGATATACCTCGTTGGGTATTTCCTGGCGCAGATTTTGTTGTAAAATGTAATGGCGACAGTTTGGAGCCAAAACTTCACCTAGGCGACTACTGTGTCATTCGCAAAACGACGGAGCCCATACAAGGCCGCGCTATGGTTGTAAAAACCGAGCACGGCGTGTGTATGAAGGTTATCAATAAATTATCGGACGGCCACATCCAACTTTGTTCCACTAACCCGAAATATAAGCCGTTTATACCCGATGAGTTAGTTATCGTCGGGCTGATTATCGGCTCATGGAGCCGCCAAGACAAGGAAAATTGGCTTGGATTAACGGAGGAAAAATAAATGAGAAAACTGTTAGTATTGCTGCCTGTACTGGGCGTGTTGGCCGGCTGTGCCGCAGGGATTAACCATAACATCGCGAGCATTAACGGAAGAACTTATCTGGTGGAGACGAAAGTGGATAATGTGATTGGACTTTACCAATACAGCCAGCCTAGCACTTTTGTAGATTTAGAAAATAAAGATATCGGCCAAGAACTCGCCAAAGACTACGTCGCTACCGTTGCCAAAAAATGCCGCTCCGCCGCCAAACGCCGCGCGAATGCCGCCAACAACAATTCCGGCACGACCGTGGGCCAAAAAACGGAAGTGGACAACAAAGAAGTCTACGACTGCGTTATTGAAAATCTGACGAAGTAAATGGGGGTACATATGGTAGATTTAAAAAGTATTACAAAAGATGCGATTGTTAAATATATACTCTCTTGTGAGAGTACCATAGATCCTTCTAATTGGTATGTTGGAATTACGGGGCAAGACCCTAATGAAAGAAAGAAACAACACGAAAGCGAAAAAAATATTATCTGTCAGTATTTTAAATATTGGGACGTTTACAAAGAGTATATAGCAAAAGAAATAGAAGATGAAATAGCAGACTTAGGGGTTTCTAAGTTCACCAAGGACTTAAATCCCATTATAACTGCTTCCAATAAGGACAGTTCTGGATCGGAAGAGAAACATTATGTTTATGTTTATTTGGCGGTAGAGAATGAACGGGCCAAAGACAAATAGATATAGTTTTGTCAATAAAGGCTAGTTAATAAAATGAGAGGCAAATAATGGATAATTTTATTTTGGAAAAAGAGTTTATAGAGGTGTCAACGGAACTGCGGAATAATAAGGAGTTGTGGCGCAACCAAGGTGCGTTTGGGCTTTTAATGATGATAGCGGCTCTTGCTGATCCCAAAACGGGTACTTATAAGAACGATTTTAATAGATTTGTTAAGCAAGGCCGAAGCTCGGCTGCCCAAGCGAAAAAATTTCTTAATTTTCTTGTTTCATTAGACCTTATTGCAGTGTTGTATGAAGGAAGTAATATCGTTGTTAAGTTAAAGCACTGTAAGGTAATGGGGAAAGATAATTATGCAAATTGAAGCTGCTAGACGTTTACGAGAAACCGTTACTCCCTGCCCCGAGGATAAACATCAGTGGGTCAAGGAATACTTTAACGGGGCCAATACGGGCGATTATGTGTGTTCTATATGTGGTACCGAACTTAGCGGTCCCGATTATGAAAAAATGTGTAAGAAATAAGCCGAGGGAAAATAATGGACTATGCAGAAATAAAAGTGAACGGTTATGAAAGCGCGATTGCCGCTATTAAGGATTGGACTAATAAACCCGTTGTAAAATTAGATGTTGAAAATTGGGAAGATTTTAGTTATTATATCCCAGACGCTTCTTTGGATTCTACGGTGCCTGCGAATGTTATGGCAGGGTTAGTGGATGTTCAGCAGTCCTTATATAAGATTTATGCTTTTATTAAGACTGGGACAATGGATGCGCGATGTTTAACTACGGAAGAACGTACTGCTTTGGAGTTGAAATTTAAGGTCCAAAGTGGTTCTGCCGATATAACGGCCAAGATTTTGGATATTATTAAAGAAATGGCAAAAGATATGAGCGGAAACCAAAAAATGATATTAATTTTGGGTGCTATGGTTATTTTGTTTGGCGCACCAATTTGGAAGCATTATATAGATAAAAATGCCGAAACAGAAACAGCACGTTTATTGGCGGCAAAAATCCCCAATTATGAAATTTTGGCTAACGAAGCCGACCAGGCCAAGGCTTCTTTGTTAAAAGCGTCTGCTGAATTGCCCAGCGGTGTAAAAATATATGGACAGCAACTTTCCCAAGACCAAATCAAACAAGCAACTAGGCAAACCCGCAACCAGTCCCAAAAACTACACTTAGACGGGAGCTATAAAATTATTAAGGTGGATATGGCAAATGACCCATTAATTAAGATTAAAATAGAATCTGTTGCCGTTCCGGGACAAATGTTTAATACGGTTTTAGAGCGCGATTTGTTTTCTGAACCCAAGTTGCAGGCCATACAAGCCGCTGAGTGGAGCCGTAAACCTGTTGAACTTAGTATAGATGCAATATTTCTAAAAGGTGAAGTTACCTCCGCCGAAATAGCCGATGTAAAAGATTTGTAACTTCAACAAGGGCCTATGTTTTTTCTAGGCCCTTTTTTTACTTGTAAAATTGTAAATTATAACTTACAATATGGATATGAAAGAGATACGCTATTTTACCTTACAGGGCAAAACGCCCGTGCTGGACTGGATGAAGCAGTTAGCCGCTAAAGAGAAGCGTTTGGCCGCGATGTATATAGAGCGGCTGGCCTGCGGCAATACGGGGGCGGCCAAAAGTTTAAAAGGCGGCCTGTGGGAACTCCGCCTGCACGTTTCTTCCGGCTTGCGTATCTACTTTGCTTACGAGGGAGACAAACTGGTTATTTTGCTTTGCGGTGGTGATAAAGGAACCCAAAAGAAAGATATTGAAAAAGCCCGCGGGTATTTAACCGTATGGAGGGAAATTTATGAAAACTACTGATATTAAAGTAGGCTATTTAACGCAAGACGAATTTGACACACAGATGGAATGGCGTGCCGAGGATGCGCGGGAATTTGTCAAACTGGCAGTCAAAGGCTTTAAAAAAGACGGAAACCGCGAACTATTCTTTAGCTGTATTCTGCGTGCCGTTAAATGGTTGGGAGTTTCCAAAGTGTCGCGCCAAATCGGTTTAAGCCGCGTCTGTATTTATGACACATTAGACGGCACCAATGCCAACCCGTCTTTGGATACTCTTTCCCGCATTTTGGGCGTGTTTGGCGTACGCATTGGCTTTGAATTTATTCCCGAAGCCAAAACTTCCCGCAAGAATGCGGCTCATTATGCGAGCTTATAGCCTTAAAAGAATATCCAAATTTGCATTAGAACAACAGCAAAATGAAATGTACGATATCTTCTTAAAACAGCGCAAGGTGTATGAATAAATTCATACCGACGAAAAAATAAGAATAAATCCCCAATAATTTGTTGGGGATTTTGCTTTTACTTGATTTTTTAGCGAATTTATGCTACAATTCGTTTGGGCAAAATAATGGCAACTATAAGCGGTAAAACGCTTTGGTTGCCTTTTTTATTTGAGGTCGCCTCGTTATCTGGGGCGGTTTTTTTATTGGCCGCCCAATAGGAGAGGTGGCCGATGAAACCGGAAGCAAGAGCGTTTTTTTCGTCTAATATATCTAAACAGGCGACCGCGCGCCAAGCTGTTGCACGCAAAACCCATTCCCGCACTGCGTTTGACCATTTTTTCCGGCAGACCGTACGCAATATCTTCAATACGTCCATTTTCCTTATAATTTTTAAGTTGTTGGGTTTGGTTGATGTTTCTTGGTATGGTGCCTTGGCATACCCGCTTTTGTGGTGGGTATGCCTCTTTTTGTTTATTTGTTTGGTAGCCGTTTGTATAGGGCGAAAGAGGTAAAAAATATATGCCCGCAGGAAAAAAGAAAGTCAAATCCAAAGCACGCAAAACCCAGAAGGCAAGTAGAAAAGCGGTACGGAACGCTCCGGCTAAAAAGCCGATAGGCCGTCCTGCCTTGTTCCGAACGCCGGAAGAAATGCAAGCCAAGATTGACGAGTATTTTTCCACCCGCAAGCCCTCGTTTTTAATGATTGACGGGGAAAAGTTTTTAGACGCTAACGGCAACCCCGTTGTTGAAGAAAACCCACCGACAGTTGTGGGTCTCGCGTTATTCCTCGGTTTTGAAAGCCGACAGAGTCTTTACGCTTACGCCAAAAAGCCGGATTTTAGTTACACAATAAAAACCGCCGTGTCGCGCATGGAAGAATACGCCGAGCGCAATTTGTTTGAAAAAGCAAAACCCACGGGCAGTATTTTTTGGCTCAAAAACCACGGATGGACGGCGGAAGAGAATAGGACTGTCGCAGTTTCTCAAACGTTATCGGAAGACGACCTTAAACAAATTATGGAGGAGCGTTTAAATGACGCAGGACGAGATGCGCCGGGCGCTACAAAGTGATTTCTATTTGTTCTACCGATACGTCAGCGGTGTAGAGCAAAAAACAAACTGGTGGGTCAAAGCGTTTTGCGATTTTTTGCAGTACCAAGTGTATTGGCAGTTTTTAAATGGCGGCTTACCCGTCGCCACGGTGGAGGCACCCGTCCAGCACGGCAAATCTACCCTTATGCGGCATTTTTTGGCGTGGCTGGTAGGGGTACACCCCGACAAACGGTTTAACTACTACACCGCCTCGGATAAATTGCTCTTTGAAACATCGCTTGCTGTAAAGATGATTTTACGCTCCCCGCGGTACCAGTCCATATTCGGGGCGCGTACCGGGGGCGGGCAGACGGAAAACATCCAAACGCTTGTTTTGCTAACGCCGGACGGTTCGGCAGGCGGGCAGGTGGATTTCCGCTTAATGGGGGCAGGGAACATTGGGCACCCGTCTCACGTGTCTTTGATTGATGACCCCTACCGCAACCGGGAAGAGGCGTACAGTCAAACAATGCGGGATAAGATTTTAGACCGTTTCCGGGCAGATATTGTCAGCCGCCGCCAAACGCCCAGTATGATTGTGGTGGTGCACAGCCGCTGGCACGTGGACGATTTAATCGGCATGTTAAAGCGCGAAATAAAAGGCGTGCTTTCGTTTCGTTATCCGGCTATTTCGCCCGACGGAAAAGCCTTATTTCCCGAATTGCGCCCCTTGGTGTTTTTGGAAGCACAAAAGAAAATGTTGGGGCCCTTGGCTTGGGAAGCGCTTTACCAACAAAGCCCTACGGTGGCAGGCGGCAATGTGCTGAAACTGGTGTGGTTCAAACGGTATAGCGAACTGCCCGCCCCGCCTACGCGGGTGATAATCGTGGCCGATACGGCGCAAAAAACGGGACAAAACAACGATTTTACCGTTTTTCAAGCGTGGGGATTGGTACAGGGAAACGCCTACCTGTTAGCGCAAGTACGGGGCAAATTTGAAGCCCCCGAACTGCTTTCTACGGCCCGGGTGTTTTACCAACAAATCCGTATCCAGTTTGGCACGGTGGGCGTGTTTTACATTGAGGATAAAGTCAGCGGAACGGGGCTTATACAGGAACTGGCGCGTGAAGCGTTGCCGATTGTACCGCTTACTCGCCAAAAGGATAAGTTTTCCCGCGTGCTGGACATTGTGCCGTATGTAGCGGCCGGAAAAGTGTTTGTTCCACAAGAGGGAATGGATGACTTTTTAGACGAGTGTGTGGCGTTTCGGCAGGATATGAAGCACGCGCACGATGACCAGGTGGACTGCCTGGCCGACGGCGTAAACCAACTTTTAAATGACAATACCCCGGTGGTGGTGTGGGGATAGAGGAATATGAACATTAAAAAATTATGGAAAAGTCTTTTTAAGAAAACGGATTCGGACGAAACTCCGGTGGCCGCACAGGTTTGGCAACCGCTTGTTGGTTCCAATATGTCCAGTGCCTTTGCGGAGATTCCCGAAGTCTATCAAAGCATTTTATTTATTTCCACCAATGCCACCCAGGCCGAATTGGGCTATTTTCGTTTTAAAGACAATGCCGAAGTGTACCGCGATAACCCACAGGTACGCCCGCTCTCGGAACTGTTGGACCGCCCCAACCCGGAAATGGATTTAAATACTTTTTTGGAATTTGTGTACGGCTTTTTGGCTTACCACCGCGAGGTTTTTATCCTCAAAGTAAAATCCCGCGGGCAACTGGCCGGCACGCGTAATTTGCCCGCCCAGTTGTGGCCGGTTAATCCCAAGGAGTGCACGGCAGCGTCTTTTGACTCGTGGGGTGTGTCGGTTTGGAGCATTAAGGGTGTGATTTACCCGGCGGAAGATGTTATCCATATCCGCTATTTTAACCCGGTGGATATGTTCCGCTCCGTTTCGCCATTAACGCCGCTAGACGAACTCATCAAGGCCAATAAGGCCGCCATGAAGTCCAACCGCGCGTTTTATGAAAACAATTCCCAAACGCCCTTTATTTTGGCGACCGACCGGGATTTAACCAAAACGCAAATGGACGCTATCAAAGACGCGTGGGAAGCCGGGCACAAGGGGAGCGAAAAGCGCGGCAATACGGGCTTTTTGTCCGGCGGGCTTAAACCGTATTCTATCAATACCAACAACGGCACGGCGGAATTTGTGGAAAATTCCAAAAACACAAGCGAGCGCATTTTATCCGGCCTGCAAATGCAAAAAGCACTTTTAAATATGACGGACACCACCAACTACGCCACCTATATGGGGCAGTTGCGTACTTTTTGGCAGAACGTCATCCGCCCAATGGTGCGTAAGGTGGAAAGTGCGCTCAATACGTCAGTTGTCCGCCCCTTTGCACCGGAACTGGAAATTCGCTTTAAGTACGACAATGTAGAGGCGTTCCAAGCCGATTTTGCCGATAAAGTAAAAACCGCCCAAACGCTTGCTTCTATCGGGTATCCGATTAACAAAATCAGCGACCGCTTAAACTTGGGTTTTGAGCCGGTAACGTGGGGGGATGATTGGTGGATTAATTTTGGCTTAGTGCCCGCTTCGGATTACCGCGCCGGGCTTACGGCAGAAACGGACGACACCAAGGCCTGTACTTGCACGCATACAAAAAGCACGCAGGACTTGCGCAAGGAAACCGTTTGGAAGCGTTTTGACCGTACTCAAATCCGTACGGAAATGTTAATGGCGCAGAAAATGGGGTGCTTCTTTTTGGAGCAGGGCAGCCGCTTAAAACGCGCCGCTAAGGACGGGACATTAAACGCCTACGACTGGGGCGCGGAGGATAAAGCCCTTGAAAAACGCTTTTTCCCGGTGGTGGCTGATGCGGTGCGCGTAGGCATTGGCTTTGGCCGGGAACAACTGCAAAAATCCGTTAAGGCAGAGACGGAAGAGGCGGCCGAACGCCGCTATTTGGGCAAAGTGGCTACGCGTTTGACGGGCATTAACCGCACGACGCGGGCTAAGGTAGAGGACATTTTGACGCAAGGTCTTGCCGACGGGCAGAGTAATGAGGATTTGGCCGAAAAGTTAGCCGCAGAGGTGCTAGGCGGTTTTAAAATGCGGGCGCGCAACATTGCCCGTACCGAAAGTACCGGGGCGCTTAATGGCGGCACGGTGGAATATGCGGCCGAACTGGGAGCCACTAAAACGTGGCTGACGGCCCGCGACAGTGAAGTGCGTGAATCACACGCGGAACTGGACGGGGAAACCCGGTCCGCGAATGAGGTGTTTTCCAACGGGCTTTCCCACCCGGGCGACCCCTCGGCCATAAACGCAGGCGAGGTGTGCAACTGCCGCTGTACGATTTTACTCAACTATAAATGAGGAACTTATGAACGAAAAACAAAACCTATCTTTTGAGGTAACCGTCAAATCGGTAAACGAAGAAGAAAACAGCATTGAGGCCATCTTTTCGCACAAGCAGAAAGACCGCGCCGGAGATGTCTTGCCGCCGGATGTGTTGTTGGACGGGGCAAAGAACTTTTTAAAGAACCCTGTATTGTTGGATTCGCACAATTATAGCAGCGTAAAAAACATTATTGGGCGCGTGGAAGATTTGCACATAGAAAACGGCGGACTGGTTGGAAAATCCGTTTATTTTGTAGGAAAGGGCAACGACGCGGCCGATTGGGCCTTTGCCTTAGCCAAAGAGGGATTGGCGGCGTTTTCGGTAGGGTTCCGTGCCTTGGAATACGACTA
>OLGZ01000674.1_pt1 | contig 25037 bp, 20 predicted proteins | sample 1605981 | NCBI WGS metagenome assembly OLGZ01 (sample SAMN03283291) | human gut metagenome | biome: human-associated habitat; material: feces | host: Homo sapiens | place: Peru | collected 2012 | reverse complement strand
ATAGAGCGAGGGCATCACTCTATCATCTAATCTGATGATTTTGCGACACCCTCTATGATATTCATTATTTCTCCAGCACATTGTAAACTTAGACATTTTCCAAGACATAAAAAGAAGCTTTTAACACAAGTTTTTTCGTCTTATGTTAAAAACTTCTTTCGTTATCTGATCTATTTCATCATAACCTTGCAATGTTTCTTATAACATGCAATTCCATATCTCACGATTTCCTTCATTCCATCACTTCTCAGTTTCGAGTCATATCCAAGCCGTTCAATCTGCTCCATTGCCTCTTCACAGGCACGATCTAACTGATTATCCTCTGCATATTTCAACTCAATCACAATTCCTGTTCTGTTCTCCGGAACTTCTACAAGAATATCGCTATACCCCTCTCCAGTTTCCACATTTGACTGGATCAGCCAATCTTCTTTGTAACTTAATAAGCCCAGTAAAACGCCATGATAGAAATTTTCCTTCTTCGGTTTTGCAACAGCTGTATCACGAATACTGATAGTATTCCAAAGATATTCATTTAATAGTTCTTCTATCACCTCAGGTTCTTTTTGAGAAAAGGCTGAACATAGCTGCTCTAATCTGGAAGAATTCTGTGCTGTAACATCTTTAAACCACTCCCGGATCTGAGAACTGAACAATTCCCGAATCTCAAAGTTTGGGATCGACAGACGATATTTTCTTCCACTTTCCCGTCCTCTTTGAGTCAGATAACCGGTTGTGAAAAGGACACTCCACAGGTTGTCGATTGTCTGATCGAGTTCATTATAAGTCAGCTCCTGCTTAATTTCTTTCACAATTGAATCTCCTGCAATCAGCCGCTCAATCTCATCCTTTGTCTGTTTATTCGCTTTATCTATAAATTTACGGACAATCGCATTACTACTTGTGTTGGACCAGTAATCTTCCGGCTCTGCGGACGGATCTACCCGCAAGTTATCGCAATAGCTAATCACATCCCATGGACAATAAATTGCCGTTTTTCCAAACTGGTAACCATTGTACCATCTTTTTACGTCCTCATAATGTTCTGACAATCCATAATACGAAAGCATCTGCTGAACATCTTGATCCGTGAATCCAAAATATTCATCAAACTGAACATTTGTAATTGAGAGCACGTTAAAATTATTCAGTCCTGTAAAAATACTTTCCTTTGCCACACGCAGGCAGCCTGTCAATACTGCAAAATAAAGGTTTTCATTTGTCTTCAAAACATTTCCGAATAAATTTCGAAGTAATGTAACCATCGTGTCATAATATCCATGCTGATATGCTTTATCTAATGGAACATCATATTCATCAATTAACAGAATCACCTGTTTTCCATAATGCTTAGATAATAAATCTGTCAGACGAAGCAGGCTTTTCTCCAATGCAATATCAGACATCTTAAAGCTTCCATCTTCCTCTACCAGCGTCAAAGCTCTATAAGATTCTTTCTCCTGCTCCGTAAGCTTCTCACTGGAATTCAGAAAATCAAATCTTCTCGCTTCTGTTCCTATCGTATCTTTTAACGATTTTTTTGCTGTATCAATGGAATTTCCTTCCACATTTTTCAAGGTAACGGAGATTACCGGAAACTTGCCGAGGTACTTCTCACATAATTCTTTTTCTTCTGAAATTTCCAAACCTGTAAACAGATTGGAATCTGTTCCGATTTCCAAAAATGCCCGAAGCATACTCATATTCAAAGTTTTTCCAAAACGGCGCGGACGGGTGAATAGATTTACTTCTCCCCAATTTCTAAGGAGATCTGCAATCATTCTTGTTTTATCTACATAATAAAACTCCTGACGGATTATTTTTTCAAAGTTATCCACTCCAATTGGAAGTTTTTTTCTACTTATCAACCAAATCTCCCCTTTCCTACACCTTATATTGCAAATTATACGTTACTGTTCACTCCCGTGTCAATCACTTCGCTGATCGACACGGAGGATGCATGTATATCAATTACTAAAAAATCGCCACAGCCTCATTCACACTCTTCACACCAAGCAGCTTGATCCCCTTGACATCTTTCACCGTCTTCATGCACACTTCCGGCAGGATACATGTCTCAAATCCAAGCTTCTTCGCCTCAGCTACACGCTGTTCCGGCATATTCACCGCACGTACTTCACCACTTAGACCAACCTCACCAAACACGATCGTTTTTTCATCGATCGGACGATTCCGGTAACTTGACACAAGTGCCATCACGATTCCGAGGTCAATTGCTGGTTCATTCATCTTGATTCCGCCCGCAATATTTACATAAGCATCGCAATTTCCAAGGTTCATACCAAGCCGTTTTTCAAGTACTGCCATCAGGAGATTCACTCTGTTATAATCTGTTCCTGCCGCAGTTCTTCTCGGCATACCAAAGTTCGTTCTTGCAACCAGTGCCTGAATCTCCAGAAGAATCGGCCGGGTTCCTTCCATCGAACAAGCCACAACGGAACCTGATGCATTCTCCGGTTTTCCACTCAGCATATATTCGGATGGATTCTCCACTTCTACAAGTCCATTCTGTCTCATCTCAAAAACACCGATCTCATTCGTAGAGCCAAAACGGTTCTTCACAGCTCTGAGGATTCGGTAAGATGCATGACGATCTCCTTCAAAATAAAGTACCGTATCCACCATATGTTCCAGCACACGCGGCCCTGCCACAGTTCCTTCCTTCGTCACATGACCGACAATGAAGATTGGAATACACAGTCCCTTTGCCAGCTGCATAAATACATTCGTAGACTCACGGACCTGGGATACACTTCCCGGTGCAGAGTTCACCTCTTCACTGTACATTGTCTGGATGGAATCAATAATCACAAGCTCTGGCTTCTCTTTCTCGATCACACTGCGGATGATCCCCAGATTTGTCTCGCACAAAAGCAGGAGATTCTGACTGAATTCACCCATGCGGTTCGCACGAAGCTTGATCTGCGTCTGTGATTCCTCTCCTGAAATATACAAAATCTTCTGCATCTTTGCCATCCTCTGACAGACCTGTAAGAGCAAAGTTGATTTTCCAATTCCCGGATCTCCACCTACCAGAACAAGGGATCCCGGCACGATCCCACCTCCAAGAACCCGGTCTAATTCTTTAATGCCGGTCTTATTCCTTGTATCATCATCCGCGGAAACTTCTGTGATCGGAACCACTTTCGCTTCATTCACCGCTCTGGCTGCTACAGTCGTTCCTTTCGTGATGCCACTGTCAATCCTCTCCTCGACAAATGTATTCCATTCCTTACACATTGGACACTGACCGAGCCACTTCGCTTCCTCATGTCCACAATTCTGACAGAAGTAAACTGTTTTCTTTCCTTTTGCCATTAATAATTTCCTTTCTGTTCGAAGCAAGCGTAATACAGCTTGCCGGGTTTGTAGATTAGAAAAGGGAAAGGCGCGTCTTGCAGTTCCTTTCCCTCTGTTTTTACACTACTCTTGTTTCTATCTGAATCTGACTGATTAGCATTTGACAACTTTGATTGCAGCACTCTGATCTGCGTTAAGTTCAACACTTACACTTAATTTTCCGCTTAAGTTTGTTCCCATCTTACCTGCAGACTCTCCAGCGATAAATACTTCATATTCGCTCTCCGGCTCAAGTTCCAATGTAAACTGTACGTCTTCCGGTGCGGAAACTGTGAACTCAACTTCTGTGTCTGTCTCTTTAAAGTTCTCTACTGTACTTCCCGGAACAGACTCATAAACGAACATTCCATTTTTCTCCAGCTTTGTAATCTCCGCAAATGTCTTTACTTTATAAAGATCTCCTTTGAATTCAAATCCGTCCTTCTTTGTCTTGGATGCAAGAGTGTAATCTCCAAAGCTTAATGTTCCGTCGTTCTCTGCACGCAATAATTCTTTCACTGTTGCCATTTTTAATTTCCTCCTGGGTATATATATGTTCCTATTATATACTACTTAAAATAGTTTTTCTATAGATTTTATTTATTCTTCACAATTACAATTCGCTGTAATTTTAAGATTCTGTCTTCACAAAATGAATTCCCTTTTTGGATGCTCCTGCTGCCACATAATCCCCTTCCTGAATCTCTCCGTTCAGGATTGCATCTGCCAGCTTATCCTCCAGTTCTGTCTGCAATGCACGACGCAGTGGTCTTGCTCCATACTTCGCATCCGTTCCTTTCTCCACAATAAGAGCCTTCGCAGATTCACGCAGTTTCAAATGAATATTCATCTGTGATTCCAGACGTTTGGTAAACTGATTACACATCAAAGAAACGATTTTCTTCATTTCTTCTTTGCCAAGTGAATGGAATACGATAATCTCGTCAATTCGGTTCAGGAACTCAGGACGGAAGATCTGTTTCACTTCATCCATCACATTCTGCTTCATCTTCTTATAATCACTCGCCGGATCTTCTTTTGTCGCAAATCCAAGCTTCTTCGGTTCAACAATTGCTTTCGCACCTGCATTTGATGTCATGATGATCACTGTATTAGAAAAGTCAACCTTTCTTCCCTGGGAATCCGTAATGTGTCCGTCATCCAGCACCTGAAGAAGTACATTGAATACATCCGGATGTGCTTTCTCAATCTCATCAAACAGAATCACGGAATATGGATGTGTACGCACCTGGTCACTGAGTTGTCCACCTTCTTCATGACCGACATATCCCGGAGGGGATCCGATCATCTTGGAAACGGAATGTTTCTCCATATATTCTGACATGTCAACACGGATCATTGCATCTTCTTTTCCAAATAACGCTTCTGCCAATGCTTTCGATAATTCTGTCTTACCAACACCGGTTGGTCCCAGGAACAGGAAGGAACCGATCGGGCGCTTCGGATCTTTCAGTCCGACTCTTCCTCTCTTCACAGCTCGTGCAACTGCACCGACAGCCTCATCCTGTCCGATCACTCTCTTCTGAAGAACATGCTCCAGATTCTTCAGACGCTGGGCATCACTCTCTGCGAGCTTACTTACCGGTACTTTTGTCCAGGCAGACACCACTTCTGCAACCGCATCTACAGTTACCGGCGGGTTGGCCTTCGCCTGTTTCTTCTCAAAGCGTTTCTTCACTGAATCTAATTTCTTCTGCGCTACATCCTGTTCTTTCTGAATCAGGGACGCTTCTGCAAAATCCCCTCGTTCAATGCTCTCTTCCTTCTGCGAAGCAAGCTCTTTCACTGCCTGTTCTAACTGCTTCAGATTCTCCGGAACCTCATACCCCTTCAGGCTCACCTTTGAGCACGCCTCATCTAAAACATCGATTGCCTTATCCGGAAGATTCCGGTCTGTGATATAACGCTCTGACAGCTGTACAGCTGACTCCAGTGCCTGTTCTTCGATCACAACTTTATGATGCGCTTCGTATTTCTCTTTCAGGCCTTTCAAGATCTCAACACACTGCTCCTGTGTCGGCTCTTCAATCGTCACCGGCTGGAATCTTCGTTCAAGTGCTGCATCTTTCTCAATGTACTTCCGATATTCTGCAATCGTGGTAGCACCAATCAGCTGCATCTCACCTCTCGCCAGTGACGGCTTCAGAATACTGGATGCATCGATCGCTCCTTCTGCACCTCCGGCACCGATCATCGTATGGATCTCATCAAGGAATAAGATCACATTTCCACAGGCCTCTACTTCTGAGATCAGGCCTTTCATACGCTCTTCAAACTCTCCACGGTACTTTGAACCAGCGATCAGTCCCGGAAGATCCAGACTGTAAATCTTCTTATCTTTCATCTTCTCCGGAACCACACCGGATGCGATTCTCTGTGCCAGTCCTTCGATGATTGCTGTCTTTCCAACTCCCGGTTCACCGACCAGGCATGGATTATTCTTTGTCCTGCGGCTTAAGATCTCCATCAGACGATAAATCTCCTGATTCCTTCCTACCACAGGATCCATCTTGCCTTCTGCTGCACGCTCTGTCAGATCAGTGCAGTACTGCTCCATCATAGCTCCGCTGCCACGGTTATCATCCTGCAGTTCTTCCTGATAGATCTTCGGATCGATCCCTGCTGCATTCATGATACTCTGGAATAATTTCTGAAGATTCACATTCAATGTGATCAGAATCTTCGCTGCCACACAATCCACATCACGGATCATCGCAAGAAGGAGATGTTCTGTTCCGATTTCCGTTGTACGGAGTCTTTTACACTCCTTCGCACTGTTCTCTAACAGATACTGGAGTCTCGGGCTCTCTTCTAATCTCTTTCCTTTCGCTGCCGGATGTTCTTCTTCCGGAGTGATCAGCTCATCCATCAGCTTCAGGATCTTCTCGGACTCTACTCCACTGTTCGCGAGTACCTGTCCTGCCACTCCTGTATATTCTTCTCTCAATGCCAGAAGCAAATGTTCTGTTCCGATATACGGATGCTTCATCTCTCTGGCAGCTTTAGCCGCATTCTTAAGTGCATGCTGCGCCGGCTTTGTATATGAAATCTGCATATATGTCTCCCTTATGTCTTTCTACTTCTCTGCTACCGGTTCTCGTGCAGCTCATATTCGTCAAAAATCTCATCTACCAGCTCATGAACCTCCTGCCGTGAGATGTTCTTGCAGCGTCCTCGTGCAAGTACGATCCTTAACTGCTCCTTCATCACTTCGAGCTGCTGAAGTTTATCTACATCAACTGCGATCACTGCACCTCTGCGTTTATCCAGACTGATATATCCTTCCCGCTTCAATACATGATACGCTTTGTTCACAGTATGCATATTCACTCCAACCGTATCCGCAAGCTGTCTTACAGATGGGAGTGAATCCCCTTCCTGAATATCTGACATAGCAATACCAAGAATGATCTGGTTACACAATTGAATGTAAATCGCCTCATCACTGTTGAAATCAACTTCTATCAGCATACGCGTAACCCCTTTCTCTTTCGTGTAAAACACATCCCCTGCTGTCTTCCATAAAAACAGCCGCAGGAGATATTTTCCACTTGTTATATCTATCCTAGCACAACCTCTTGTTTGATTCAAGCAAAAACGCAGAAGAAAAGGAAGGTTTTCTTCCTCTTCTCCTGCGTGAAGTGTCACTATTTTATTTCTCAGGAAATACAATTTCCATTCTTGTTCCTTTTCCGTACTCACTATCCACCTGAACTTTCGCACCGTGCAGAATTGCTCCATGTTTCACGATCGACAGTCCAAGTCCTGTTCCCCCCCGTTCTTTTGAGTGGCTTTTATCTACTCTGTAGAAACGTTCAAAAATACGGCTCTGATGCTCCTTAGGAATTCCGATTCCGGTATCACTCACGCGGACTTTCGGTCCTTCCAATGTATTTCCTACCCAAATGGTTACATTTCCATTTTCTTTATTATACTTTACAGCATTTTCTGTAATGTTATAGATCATCTCATCCAGAATCTGACGGATTCCATGAATTTTCACGGATTCTCCTGTCAGTTCCATGTGAATATTCCGCTGAGCCGCTGTAAGAGAAAGACGGCTGACAATCTCTCTCGTCAGTTCAAATAAATCTACATCTTCCTTCTCAAGCTCAACAGATTCGTCATCTAACTTTGATAATTTAATAATATCTTCGATCAAGTTCAGAAGTCTGCGTGCCTCCTTATAAATCGTCTCGGAGAATCTTGGGATATCCTCAGGACGTACCAGTCCGTTCATCATGATCTCTGCGTATCCGGAAATCGAAGTGAGCGGAGTTTTCAGCTCATGGGATACATTTGCAGAGAATTCTTTACGCATATTGGCCACAGCTTCTTTCTCTTTATTCTGCTTATCCATAGCTTCCAAAAGCGGGGTCATCTCCTCATATACAACATTATCCAGCGGGTTCTCAAGATCCAGATGGATCACCGGTTCCATCAGACGGCTCGTCTGCCATTTTGCCAGGAACCAGGCAAGTACAAGTCCAATGATTCCAATTCCTATGACTACCGGCAAAATATTTAACGAAGTCCACATCAGACTGTCCATCGATTTCGACACACGGAGAACATTCCCATCATCCAGAAGAACTGCATAATAATACAATTCTTTACTTACTGTATCCGACATACGGATCTTCTCGCCTGTCCCGTTCTTCAAAGCCTGCTGCACTTCTGCTCTGTTCCTGTGATTCTCCATTGTACTTCCGTCATTTCTGGAATCATACAGAACCTCTCCCGTGGATGCGATCAGCGTCACCCTTGTCCCCTGATCTACGCTGTCCAGCTGTGCAAGATACTCTGTTCCTGACAGATCGACCGCCCGTTTGATATACGCTGCCTCCTGTTTGATCTCACCCTCAAGGATCTTCAGGTTCCGCTGATACACAACAACAGACATGATCAGATATATCGGAACTAAAATCGCAATCAGTATAAACATCATGCTTTTCTGAATTCGTTTTCTCACTTTCCCATATCCTCCAGACTTGTATTACGCTTCTCCACCGATCCGGTATCCGACACCACGGACTGTCTTGACCAGACTTCCCTGCTCACCTAATTTCTGGCGGAGTGTCCGGATATGAACATCAACCGTTCTTGTCTCGCCGTCAAAATCATAACCCCAGATCTCTGTCAGAAGCTGGTCTCTTGTCAGCACGATTCCCTGATTGCGCATCAGTTTCTCAAGTAACTCAAACTCTTTCAATGTCAGTACAACATTCTCTCCGTCTACTTTTACTTCATGTTTCTTCGTATCTAAGCTGATTCCACCGACAGAAAGTTTTGTTTTATCCTGCTGTTTTCCACTTCTTCTTAATACCGCTTTGATTCTGGAGATCAGCTCCATCATACCGAATGGTTTTGTCACGTAATCATCTGCCCCTGAATCAAGTCCTACTACCTTATCATACTCTGAACCCTTCGCTGTCACCATGATTACAGGGATATCCTTTGTCTTTGATGAATTTTTCAGTTTCTTTAGAATCTCAAGTCCATCTTCCCCTGGAAGCATAATATCAAGCAAAACAAGCTCTGGCGTGTCAAACGCCAAAGCCTCCATAAATGCTGTCCCGTCTGCGAATCCTCTGGCCTCCAGCCCGGTTGTCTCCAGAGTGTAGATTACAAGTTCGCGAATGTTATCGTCATCTTCTACACAAAAAATCATATACTACTTTCTCTCCTTACTGATGCATTACAGCACTATCCTTATGCACTCCTGTAATTGCAAATTCTACCCACTCGGCAATATTGGTCGCATGGTCTCCGATTCGCTCAAGATACTTTGTCACCATGATCAGATCAAAGAGCTTTCTTCCGTCACGGCCATCAGCCTCACGGATCAGCTGGATGATCTGATCCCGGATCTCATCAAAATAATCATCGATCTCGTCATCATCATTCATGACTGTACGTGCAAGTTCAAGGTCTTTCTCAACATATGCTGTTACACTGTTGCGAACCATCTTGCTTACGCCTGTTGCCATTGCTGTCAGCTTGTCAAGATTCTCATCCATCTTCTCCCACTTTGAGGAAATAATAATCTCTGCGATATCAGAAGTCTGATCTCCGATACGTTCCATATCTGTAATCATCTTAAGTGCCGCTGAGATTCTTCTGAGATCTCTTGCGACCGGCTGCTGCTGGAGCAGAAGCTTCAGACAAAGTCTCTCGATATCTTTTTCAATCTGATCAATCTCCTCATCTTCTTTGATCACAATCTGTGCCTGTTCTGTGTTACCTTCTTTTAAAGCCTGAGTTACCTTTGCAATTGCTGTTTCACACAACTCGCCCATATGTGTAAGCTGTGTATCCAAAAGATGCAGCTGCATATCATATCTGTTACGCATAAATCAACCAAACCTCCCTGTAATGTAATCCTCTGTTCTCTTATCTTCAGGAATTGAGAACAATTTCTCAGTGTCATTATACTCAATCACTTCTCCTAAAAGGAAAAATGCGGTATTATCCGATACACGGACAGCTTGCTGCATATTATGCGTTACCATAACGATAGTATAATCTTTTTTCAGCTCCATCGCAAGGTCTTCAATCTTAGATGTTGAGATTGGATCCAGTGCGGATGTCGGCTCATCCATCAGAATTACTTCCGGCTCAACTGCCAGTGTTCTCGCGATGCAAAGTCTCTGCTGCTGTCCACCGGAAAGTCCGAGCGCACTTTTATTCAGACGGTCTTTGAGTTCATCCCAGATTGCTGCCTGTCGAAGACTTCGCTCAACAATTTCGTCCAGCTGAGATTTTTTCTTGATTCCGGCAATTCTCGGTCCGTATGCCACGTTATCATATACACTCTTTGGAAATGGGTTAGGCTGCTGGAATACCATTCCAACACGATGACGCAGTGTGATTTCATCCATTTCCTTGAAAATGTCCTTACCGTCAAGCAGAACATTTCCATCAATCTTACAGTTTTCCACCAGGTCATTCATACGGTTCAGTGTCTTCAGAAATGTAGATTTTCCACATCCGGAAGGTCCGATAAATGCAGTAATCTTATTCGCCTCGATCTTCATATTCACATCTTTGAGTGCATGGAAGTCTCCATAATGAAGATTCAGATGGCTGATATCAAATTTATAATCATTTGCTTTTTTTGCTTCCATTTTTATTAATTATCCTTTCCACATGTCAGTCAACAAAATGATTGACATAGAAATTATCAGTTAGCTTCCTCTTTCATTTTCTGTCTTTAGTTTCCTGAATTCTTCTTATTAATGTGTCGGCTCAATGCATTGGCACCAATACTGAACAACAGAACAAGAATCATCAGGATTGCTGCTGACAGGTTTGCAAGGTTCGGATCCTGTCCATTGATCTGAAGTCCCCAGATCTGCAATGACAATGTCTCTGCCGGACGGAAAATGTTCAGTGGACAGGTCGGTGATGTCAGATTCCAGTTGTTCCAACGCAGATCTGTTCCTGATCCTGTTGTATACAGAAGTGCTGCCGCCTCACCAAATCCTCTTCCGGCTGCCAAAATGACACCTGTCATGATTCTTGGAATACATGCTGGGATCAACACATGATAGATGGACTGCCATCTTGTTGCTCCAAGACCGAGGCTTGCCTGCAGGTAATGTCCCGGCAGACCATTGATCGCATCCTCTGTCGTTGTTGTGATAACCGGAATTGCCAGAATGGAAATTGACAATGCTCCTGCAAGAAGACTCTTTCCAAGTCCGAAAAATACAAGGAATACCAGATATCCGAACAATCCGACAACGATGGACGGAAGGGAAGAAAGTGTCTCAATACAGATTCTCAGAAATTTTGTGAGAAATCCTTTCTTCGCATACATTGCCAGATAGATTCCGGCTGTCACTCCAAGCGGAATGGAGAATAACAGCGAAATAAATACCAGATAAATTGTATTAAACAACTGATTACCGATACTGCCTTTTCTCGCAAAAGCAAACATCTCCGGTGTTGCTCCTGTAAATCCTTTGATAATTACATAAGATGCAAATCCAATCAATAATGTAAAGAAGAACACTGCGATCAGATAAAACACGCCTGTCATTATTTGATTTATTCCACGCGCACGTTGTACTCGATTCATCTATTTGCTCCCCCTTACTCTTTGTCTTTCTTCGGTCTTGAGAAATAATGGATCAACAGGATGAATAACAGGGACAATAAGAATAATAACAATGCCATTGTCCAGAGTGCTGTCTTCATCTCACCCCCCTCAGTTGCATTTCCCATCTGCGCTGCGATTTCTGTCGTCAAACTCTTTGTTGTGGAGAATAATCCCTTCGGAAGAGCTGTTGTCTGTCCAATTACCATTGCAACCGCAAGTGCCTCACCGAATGCTCTGGCAAGTCCGAGAATAATTCCTGAAAGAATTCCTGAACCTGCTGCTGGAATGACAACTTTATAAATGGACTGCCATCTTGTAGAACCCAGTCCGTAGGCTGCCATACGGTAATCTTTTGGCACAGAATGAATGGAATCCGCCGCCACATTACTGATGGTCGGAAAGATCATCAATGCCAAAACAATACCCGCTGCCAGAACAGAATGTCCAACCTGTAAATGAAATACTTTCTTAATTGCCGGAATCAGGACTGTTAGTCCGACCCATCCATATACAACAGACGGAATTCCTGCAAAAATCTCAACGATCGGTCTGTAAAACTTTTCTCCGAATTTCGGTGCGATCTCAATCATAAAAATTGCAGAACCTACTGCAAACGGAGTCGCGATCAGAAGTGCCAGACCACATGTGCACAGAGAACCTACGATAAAAATCAATGCTCCGACAGTTCCACCACCCTGTGCATTATCTTCCGGATTCCAGTCTGTCGATCCTAAAAATTCACCTATTGAATGTCCGAATATCGTAAATGTACCGGATCCCTTATACACAAGAAATGCTCCGATACAGATTGTGATGGCAATAACAAGCAATCCGCCTGCTGTCATCAGTCCTCTCCATGCATACTCTTTTGTAAACATGTTTTGTTTCTTCATATTTTCACCTTTTATCAGCGAAATGTACTGCTGCTCTAATTTCAAAGAACATGCAGTACATTTCATAGCTTTTTGATTTTATGCTATTAGTGCTCTGTTACAGTCATCTTAGATGCAACACCATAACCAAGCTTCTCCATCTGAGCGCCATATTCATCACCTGTGATATAATCAAGGAATGCTTTTGTCACTTCATTTGGCTCACCCTTTGTGTACATATGCTCGAATGTCCATACCGGGTATTTTCCGCTGTAAGTATTCTCAAGTGTTGGCTCAACATCATCGATCGCTACTGTCTCAACACCTGCATCTCCTGTCAGATAAGAAAGTGCTACATAACCGATTGCTCCGTTTGTGCTCTTTACATTTGTAAGAAGAACTCCGGAATCATCTGTTTCCATGGATGTGTTGGAAGCTTCTTCATTTCCATCCAGTGCATATTTCTGGAATGTTGCTCTTGTTCCTGAAGACTCAGGACGTGTTACAAGGACGATATCCTCATCCGGTCCTCCAACATCTTTCCAGTTTGTTGTCTTACCTGTGAAGATGGAGATCAGCTGCTCTTTTGTCAGGCTCTTAACTCCTGCTTCTGCAACATCTTTGTTTACGATCGGTGCCATTGTTACAACACAGACCTGATGATCTACAAGCTCTTTTGCTGCTGTCTCATCCAGTTTATCCTCAGCTGCCACATCAGAGTTACCGATGTCTACTGTTCCTTCAGATACCTGTTTCAGACCTTCTCCTGAACCACCTGCATCGATTGTGATAGATACATCCGGATGATCGTTTAAGAAAGAATCTGCTGCGTCATCAGCAAGTGGTTTCAATGCTGAAGATCCGGCCGCTGTGATTGTTCCGCTTAATGAGCTGTCACTGCTCTCTGTATTTGTATCTGCTGCATTATCTGAAGTTCCGTTTGATGAACTTCCACATCCAACTGCCATTGTTGCTGTCATACCTGCTACTGTAAGTAATGCGATAAACTTTTTCATTTTCATGTTAATTATCTCCTTTACGTTTCATACACATTTCTAATCCCGCTGCATTTTCTATTCTTATTTTCCGCAGCTTTTTATGCTTCCCTCAAGCACAGTACATATGTTACGTAAGAAATGTAAAGTCTGAAATCAACCAAATGTTAAGTTTATGTAAAACAGCAACAGGTGTTTTTTTATATCAGGAAAGCACTTTCCTGATATAAAAAAGAGAGGTCTTTCAACCTCTCTCACAAATCATCTCTTTATTTGAAGCAGACACATAAGGACTACGCCCAGAATCAGACCTCCGAGAAAACAGACAATATATCCAAGAACCACCTTCCGATTTCCCCTTTCACAGCTTGTCTTCCTGATATCATTATATGAAGCTTCCTGCGAAAATATTCCTTCTAATCTTCCAGTGTTCCCCTTGCCCAACGAATCAGCCATAGAATACTCCAGGTCAGCAGCACGCCCATGATCACACCGACAATATTGATTCCAGCTTCATCCCACTGGCAGTGTCTTCCTACGATCAGAACCTTATGTGCCTCATCCACAATTGCCAGGATCGTACAAAGTCCGAATACCGCACATGCCGCTTTCCAGGCTTTCATCATATTCTTCATTGCCAGAACCAATAATCCTGATTCTATGAAATAAACGATAAAGTGTGCCCATTTCCTAAGATACATATGCACATAGTCCACACTGTCCTGTGGAAAAAAGTGCTGTTGGATCCATTCTGCCATCGGCAGACTGGTTGCTGCTGTCTGTGGTCCGTTCTGACTGGACAAAACCAGAAGAAGGATCAGCCAAATAATTGCCGGCAAAAATGAGATCATCGTCAGCTTTTTATTCTTCTCACTATTCGTTTTCTTATTGCTCTTCAAAAATCTACTCCTAACTGATATGCTGCTTTTCTTTTTCGCTCATTATACCATGTAGAAATACTTTGTCAAATTTTAGTTTCTTACCTTACTTATACGTTAAACAAGTAATTCGCAGTCCCACACATCAACACCACTGTCCTGGAACACGCCATGCAGACGTTCATGCAGCTGCTCTTTTGTCACATCTTTCTTTAGAATCACCTGAATAAATCCGCCTCCACCGGCTCCGGATATAAACTTACCATCTACCAGGTCTTCACATACAAGAAGAATCTGATCGATACAGGTATTGGTTGTACCGGCATCCAGCATACAGGATAATTCCCAATGCTGGTTTAAAAGCTCTGCAAATTCATCAATATCTCCCTGCTCCAGCGCAAAACGCATTAACACGGCGATCGCCTTCATCTCCTTTAATGCCTTCAATGACTCCGGTCTGCTTCCGATATAACCGCCAACTACATCACGCAACAGATTTCTTGCAAGACGTCTCTGACCAGTATAAATCAGTGCAAAACGTTCTTTCAGTTCTTTCTTTCCATCTTCCGGCATTTCAATCTTCTCCACAACAAGATTCTGGGCAATCCCCGGTCTTGTTGAGATCAGTTTAATTCCTTCTGTCAGTCCGCCAACCTGATCCTGCCAGCCGCCTCCGGTACTCATGATCTGCTCCATACCAAGGACAACATCATAGATTTCTGCATCTGTGCGTTCCTGACCAAGGAATTCAAAGATTCCCTTTACACACGCTCCTGATAAGATACTGCTTGTTCCAAGACCTGATCCTTTCGGTACTCCGTAAACCTGGGTAGAAAGATAGATTCCGCCTCCCATCCGCTTTAAAATCTCCTGAAGATCTGCTTCTTCCTTGACCGGGATAATTCCACAGGCGATCAAAGCTGCTTTATGCAGTGCAAATGAATCATATGGATTATGACAGTCCTGGATCTCCTCTGCACTGTCTACCGTTGTATAGACTCCGATATCCTTACTTTCAAATTCCACATGAAGCTCATCTAATCTCTTTACCGTGATCTGTACCGGGTAGATTCCTCTTAATTTCATTGCAGCATTGAGAACCACTCCACCTTTTTCATTACAATGTGGTGGTGTATCCGTCCAGCCGCCGCCCCAGTTCACACGGACCGGAAGGGCAATATCAACCTGATCTTTTGCAATTCTGTACCCTGCACTATCCGGAAGCTTCTTCTCTGCTTCTTCATAAATTACCTCCTGGATTGTTCCAAAACAGTCATTCTCAAGCGCGTCATAATGCAAGTCATCATAAATCGTTCTTGTTTTTTTCATATAACAGGACACTGCATGATAGATTCGAATCTTCAATGAGAAGTCTGCTTCTGCCGCATCTTCCATCAGTAACTTAAAGATTTCTTTCGATATTCCACGCTTTCCAAATATCTTAAGTGCATCCGCATAATACATCCCCTGCTCCAGTTTTCTGATGAAACACCTTGCAAGAATACGGTTTTCAAGAAACCTCTCCTGATCGCAGGATGCCTCTATATCTGCTGCATTAAAACTTGAATAGAGGCTCATGCGTTCACTCTCGCGCCATCTGGAAATCTCTTCTTTTGTCGCAGTACCGTGTGCCATCTTATAAACAATTTCAGCCATATCAAGTGCATCTTCCCGGTCATCACACACCGGATAAAGATCGGCAAACCACAGATAGGTCTCTTCCCCTTTCCAGAGTTCTTCTTTCGTCACTTCATTCTGATCCATGAACTGATTCAATGTCGTACCAAGAAATGAAACCTCTCCCGGATATTTTCCTTTCGGATTATCTGGTACACCATAGATTCGGATCACTTTTTTTCCACCTGTCAGTTCAATTCCGTGCATGACGATCTGCTCCGGGATCTTCCGGTCCATAATGCGCACATGGGAAAGAACGGTTCCGTCGCCGACCTCAGAATTACCAAGAACATAACAATTCTCCAGGTATGCCTCTTTTCCTATCTTTGCACGGCTTCCTACATAAGCATTATGCGCTGCAAATCCTTCTTTTTGCACCGCTGAATTCACCTGCATCTTCCAATCCAGGAACTCATAATCCTGCACATCTTTTGTTACAAGACTTCTCAATTCCCTTGTTGTCCCAAAATGAATAAATTCCGCCGGTGACAGACATAACAGCTTCATTGAGAAATGATGGATCGCATTCCAGATCTGTGTCCTGCATTCATGCAATGCTTCATTGAGCTGTCCTTCTGCTGCCTCTTTATAGAAATCTTCTAATGTAGAATCATTTGCAAGCGGATATAAAAAGTCCCCATAAAAGCTGATCCTTGCTTCTTCATTACAAAACTGACGGAATTTCTTCTCGTCTACTTTGCCCTCTGTTGAGATCAGGCTGAACAATGCCTGCAGGAGTGCGCTGCCAAACAGTACCGCACCTGTATCAAGATCTACATTTCCTGCTTTATTGACAGCTCCCATCTCTCGCAGACGCTCTTCTGTCTGTTTATGAAGAAAACACTTTACATAATCATGTCCGTCATTCAGAAATACACCATGATTCTTTCCTGTAGCTACCGGCTCTTTAATGGAAATTGCTGCCGCTCCGTCAAACTGCGCATCGATCTGAAGCGGATTAAACAGGAGTAATACATCCCCTGACAAAACAAGCATTCCTTCCTGAATCCTGGATGGAACCCCTGACATCCCTACAATAAACTCATCAAACAAAGTGGAACTTCTTCCATCCGGCAATTCTCTTGGAACCGGTGAGAAAAGCTTGCCAATTGCAGAATATTGTGGCACTCTCTTGCTGTCTCCACCTGAATGAATCACAAGGATTCTACGATTCTTAAAAGGATTCTCTCTCTCCGGCTCCTGTTCTGCAATATAACGCATCACCTGAAATGTAGCTCCGCCAGATCCCACACGTTTTCCCTCCGGATCTGGAAGAACCGCATACGTTGTTTCCTCCGGAAGAAGACCTTTTTCCAGACGTTTCTCGATCTGATTCCGATAAGCCATTGCCTGTGCTTCATTTGATGCTGTTAATATAATATAGTCCCATTTAATGAAACTTTTTTTCTTTAAACTTCTTTCATAATCTTCCCAGGAATCCAGATAGGACTGACGCAGGAAGAGATTGTTCATCTTCTCGTATTTCATTTCCTTACTCCTTAACGATATTTCTTACCTTAAGTAAATGTTCAATACTAGAATATCACAAAAAAAGAAGATTGGGAAGTCATTGTATATTTCACCTGTTTACAATAACTTCCCAGTCTTTTATTTTTTGCTTCCGATTTTCTCCCCCATCTTTACCAATGTCTCTGCACCGGTTGCACTGTTTCTCACCAGATCTTCATCTGCCTGCACTTTCCCAGGTTCTGTCAAAAGAACGACTGTAGAACCTCCAAACTCGAACATTCCTTTTTCTTCTCCCCGGTGTACGACAGATACTTTCTTTTTATGATTCTTAATCCGTCCAACCATAAGAGCACCGACTTCCATCTGCAAAACGGTTCCCAGTTCTTCCGTCTGCACAAGACAATATTCCCTTGTATTCATCTTGTAAATCGGAGCATAGTCATTCGCCACCGGATTCACTGTATGAAAGACTCCTCTGATCTTTCGCTGTGCAGATTTCACACCATCCGCCACATAACAATATCTGTGGTAGTCATCTACTGTAAGACGGATTATATAAGCTGTTCCACCTTCATAGCGTTTCGCAAGCTTTTCATCTTTCAGAAGACTGCGGACCGTATACTGTGTCTGTTTGATAAGAAAAAGTCCATCCCTTTGAATCGGACAAACTGTCACTTTCCCGTCACAAGGACTAATCAGTACTTCTTTTCTTCCGTCAATTGGACGTTCCTCCGCTAAAATCTTACGCGTAAAAAAGTCATTATAAGAAGAATAATGTTTCTTTTCATAGATTGACAGATCAATCTGATTCTTTCTGACAAACGATGGAATCAACAGCCTGGACACTCTGCTGTCCAGCACTTTTCCGCCAAGTCGGGATATCCTGGAACCAAGCAATGGTTTCAGCATCATTCTTGTCAATGTATGTCCATAGATATATTCCAGGAATCTGTCCTGTCCTGTTGTTTTCTCCGTCCGGTTTCCGTTTCTGTCTGCATAAATCATAATCTATCCTCTTACATGAATCTTCGTCTCAATGTCCAGACTACTGCAACCGCTACTACTCCGACCAATGCAGAAAGTGTCTTATTTCCCGGCTTTTTTAATCTAAAATCCGTAACAAACAGAAGTCCTACAAGAAGAACCATCGCATGCAGTGCGATCCTGAAATCACAGTGCAGAAATGGCCGAAGCACAACAAGAATCGGTAATGTGATCGACATGGACGTGATCGGCAATCCCTGATAACACTTTCTGTTCTCTGTTGTCTCATCCTGCCGGCACTCTTCTGTTACATTAAACCATGCCAGACGGATCAATCCTGCCAACACATAAAACATAAGAATAAGAATACCGACAATCCCATTCATTCCCATACAATAACAGATGATCGCTGGTCCAACTCCAAAACAGACAATATCGCACAATGAATCAATCTGGATTCCGAAACGTTTCTCTATTTCTGTTCTATCCTTCTTTGTTCTTGCAATCTTCCCATCAAACATATCACACAGACCAGACAGTGCAAGACACAATACTGCAAGATCCAGATGTCCATTCAATGACAGCATCATCCCACCAATCGAAATCCACAGACTGATATATGTAAGTATAACCGTGTAATCATAAACACCTAACATTTTATTTCCCCCTTGTTTTTATTCTTTTCAGAATAACTCTCCATTTAATTTATGCTTTCTTCCTTAAGTTTCTTCCTATTGTAAAATTTGCCACGATCGTGAAAATTGCACTGATCAATAATTCTGTATAATATCCAAGTCCTCTGCTCAAGATCATTCCCGGAATCAAAAGTGTGCTTCCAAAAACCGGTTCAAAAATCATTGAAAACAGTTTTTCACTGATGCCCATACCACCCGGCAGTGGCAGCATATCCACAGAAACGGAAATCACAGACTGCAGAAGAATGATCACGAATGCATTCGTTCCGGACAGCCCAAATGCCTTATATACAAACCAGGTCGCTGTAAACAGTGCGAACCTCTGAAATAATGTGACCGCAAATACATTGACCAGCACCATCATGTGATCTTTCAGATAAACCGCCGTTGTACGATACTGATCCATCGATGCATTCAGTTTCTCAATTCTTGTACTCTTATGTCGCATCAGATGCATTTTTTCCAGCAGCTCCATCCCTTTCACAAGAATAGATCGTGCCAGTACCGGATGAAATACCAAAAGCAGCATAGAAGCCACACAAAACACATTTAATCCTGTTCCGAGATAAAAAATATGACGGATATCATACATATGTGTTCTGATGAATCCCCTGCCGAAGATCATAAGTCCAAGACCGATCACAACGAGAACCATTTTATAGGTAATCGTGACAATCATCAATACAAGCGTTGATATCGGGATTGGAATTTTCTCTTTCTTCATATAATAAATCTGTGCCGGCTGTCCTCCTGTTGCGGATGGCGTAATACAGCTGAAAAAGAATCCTACCGAGGAAAACAGGAAACATTTCCATTTCTTTAGACGAATGCCCAGCGTATGCATCATATAAAATATAATAATTGACTCTCCCCAGATAAAGATGATCACACAGGCAACACCCGGAAGCAGCCAGTATATATTCACTGTTTTCAGAATTTCTGCAATCTCGCTTAAATCCTCTCCATGGAACACGCCATAGATTGTTGCTGCAAAAACAAGAACGAGAAAAAGTACATTAAATATCATTTTCTTTTTATTTTCCATTTTCTCCTCCTGCTTTGCGAACCAGATTTCTGTAAATTTTCCATCCGCTTGTCCGGCAGCTAATCAACCAGGTCAGTTCCGCTACCGCGACTCCACCGATCACATCCACAATTACATGCTGTTTTGTTACAAGCGTAGAAATAAAGACCAACACTGCGATCATTACAGATACGATCTTATACCATCCCGCTACTTTTTTATCTCCCCTGATTCCAATACAACAGAACCAGCTTGCCATACAATGGATGGATGGAAATAAATTCACCGGTTCATCAATCTGATATAAAAAACACATGCCCTGAACAAAAATTCCGTTTCCGACAAGTTCCGGTCTTACATTTGTTGTCGGGAAAAATACAAAAAACAGAAAACAAATGATTCTTGCATACAAATCAGCCGTAAAAAATCTGTATTTTATCTCTTCCTCCCGCAATGATACAAGCAGATAATTAATCACCCAGAAAATGTAACACCCAAAATAAACAAGAATAAATGCCGGGATCAATGGGATCTTTGCATCTAATGCAAGTGACAGGTTATAGTACTCACCGCTATCTGTCAATCTCGGTGCTCCCCAGTAGACAGCTGAATTCACCAGAAAAGCAATCACCGGCGGGAGTAAGATTTCTATTATTCTCTTTCTGTCCAGATTCCCTGTCCTTTGTCTCACTTCTTGTTTTCTCCATTCTTTTCCCATTTTATGATGTAATTGGATTGCTCCATTGCTTTCCCTTTTTTTGATGTAACCGGATTGCTCCATTGCTATGCAACTCCCACAATCCTCATTTTATCCCACTTTTTCATAATAACAATAGGCTTTGGCATTTATTAAAGAAAAAAGTGCCATTCTTTAAGGAACAGCACTTTTTTCTTTAGAATATCTTCAGAATTTACCACAAATGCATTTCAGGGCTTACATCTCATCTTCCCTGTATCCAAAATTTTTCATCATATAATCACTGTCTCTCCAGTTCTTCTGAACTTTTACCCACAGCTTCAAATTCACTTTGCAATCCAGTAGACGCTCGATCTCAAATCTTGCAGTACTTCCGATCTTTTTCAGCATACTTCCCTGCTTTCCGATAATGATTCCTTTGTGGGAATCTCTTTCGCAGATGATCGTTGCATCAATATGGCACACCTTATGGTTCATCTTCATCTGATCGATTGCCACTGCGATTCCATGAGGGATTTCCTCATTTAAACTGTGCAGTGCTTTCTCACGGATAATCTCTGCCACGATCTGACGCTCCGGCTGATCTGTGATCGTATCCTCGTCATAAAACTGCGGTCCGTACGGAAGATATTTCATAATTACATTTACAAGTTCGTCTGTATTATCTCCTCTTCTGGCAGATACCGGAACGATCTCAGCAAAATCGCATTCTTTGCGATATGCATCTATAAATGTAAGAACCTCTTCCTTCTTTACCATATCAACTTTATTGATTACAAGAATAACCGGAGTCTTTACTTTCTTTAACTGCTCGATAATATGCTTCTCGCCAGCGCCGATAAATGTAGATGGCTCTACAAGCCAGAGTACAACATCTACTTCATTTAAAGAACGCTCTGCAATGTTCACCATATACTCACCAAGCTTGTTCTTTGCTTTGTGAATTCCCGGTGTATCTACGAATACGATCTGACCTTCCTCTGTTGTCAGAACTGTCTGGATACGATTTCTTGTTGTCTGCGGTTTATTCGATGTAATCGCGATTTTCTGTCCGATCAGACGATTCATCAAAGTAGATTTTCCAACATTCGGTCTTCCAATCAGTGTGACAAATCCTGATTTAAAATTCTCCTGCATACTTTTTCCTTTCTTTTTCCATCTTAAAGTGTCTTTATCTCAAGGAACATCTCTTTCTGCTCCTCAATCTTCTCTTCACTTCCGATCACGCAAAGTTCATGTGCATCAAGCAGTGCCTGCAGTACATCGGCAAGTGCACGGATATCCGCCTGCTGTGCATCAAGGATCTGATCTCTCTCTTCCTTAATCATATCAGCAGATACATGATTCATATAAAGATTCATTGATCTGCTTCCCTTTGCTGCCGGATTCATCGGGCGGTCGATATTACTGATCGTTCCGATAATAAACTTATTCATATCTCTGTCATCTACGTTGAAGTTCTTCAGATAATCTACAACTCCCTCGTAGATTTCCATTGTTTTCTCCAGATTCGGGTCACGGTAAGATACCAGATATCCCTCTCCAATACGATTGAAGCTGCTCATACATCCATAAGCTCCGCCCTTCACACGGACATTCTGCCACAGATAATCGTAACTTAAGATGACTTTCAGAATCTGAAGTGCTCCTGTATACGCAACACCACGGTCGATAAAGTTACCGGTTCTTGCAACATACTGAACTTTTGAAGATGTCTTGAATCCCTCGTTGCGTTTTACGCAATGAAGAATACATGGTGTCTCTGCTTCTTTCTCCTCTGTATGAAGTGTATCTGCAATCTTCGCAAATGCCTCTTCCATCGGTGCAAGACCATCTGCAGATGAAGTATAACTGATGATCAGATTGTCCTTGCGGAAAATCTGCTGTGCAATCTGTCTTAAGTTCGCGATCAGCTCTGCTTTCTTCTCCTCAAAGTTCTCTTCGAGTTCTTTCACAACTTCATAATAACCAATTCCGTCTGTATCGTCCTTAAACTTCGCCATCGGTGAAGTATAAGACAGGGAACGAAGTGCTGCTGTCGTATGTCCGGATGACAGGAAGGACATCTGCAGTCTGGATTTGAGCATTGCCAGAATCTCTTTCAGTCGCTTTTCATCTCCAAGATCAGATTCCATCAGAATCTCACGCATCATAGAGAACAGAACATCCATCTTCGGATACAGTGCTTTACCTTTGATCTCAAATGTTGCACGGAATTCTTTCTCTTTTACCTTTGTCACGTCTGTGTAAAGCTCCAGAGAAGTTCCGATTCCTCCTGTGTGCACATTGATCTCATTAAACAGTTCGCTGTATTCATAATTTTTTGTATTAATAATTCCAAGTACACTCTGCAGAATGCTGATATAAGGAAGCTTCTCTTCCGGAATTCCGGAAAGGTCAAACAGTAATGCTGTGTATCCGATTCCATTCGTCTCAACCTCATGGTGTACCAGCTTCACACCACTTGTCTCAAGCTCTTTATTATAAATCGGTGCAATCTCTCTGGAAATATCTTCACGGCCAAGTACCGGGATCTTCGCCAGATCTTCCGGCGCGGACTCTTCTTCCTGATATTCTTCCAGCTCTTTTGTTGCTTTCACAAGTGCATCGATCTCATCCTTTGACAGGCTCTCTTTGTATGCCTGGAGCTTATCTGCAAGTTCCTTATCCATTCTTGCTGTACGTCCGCGCTCCGGTTTAATAATCACGATAGAACCATGTGTATTATCAAGGAGATATTTCTGGATCAACTCTTCAAAATATCCTGTCTCCACCTGTTCCTTCAGGAATTCAAATGTCGGAATTGCCTGCATGTGGATAAATGGTTTTGTCTCATCGTAAAGCCAGCTGTCGAACAACTGAAGTCCATACATCAGTCCACGCGGATAGTTTCCGAAATCAGCCTCACGAAAACGGAACTCATGATAATTGATTCCTGCGCGAAGTGCTTTCTTATTGATTCCATTTTTCACAATGTCTTTCAATGTATCTTCAATCACAAGGACAAATTCTTCTTTCTGCTCTACATTCGCATTCTTAGAGATCACAGAGAAGATTGGCTGATAAACTCCGTTGTCATAAGATCCGGAGATATCCTTGCCGACACCTGCATCCAGAAGCGCTTTCTTCAGCGGCGCACCCGGGGCAGAGAGAAGTGCATAATCCAGAATCTCAAATGCCAGATACAACTTCTCATCCAGTGTCGTACCAATCACTTTATTATAAGAAAGATAGGTGTTATCCTCCTCACTCTCTTCACTCGCGATGGAATACTCCTGAACGACTTCTTTCATCTCTGTAAATGGCTTCTGCAGATGAATCTCTGAATTCACCGGTTCATTTTCAAAGTCAGATAAATACTTCTCATCAAGCCATTTTAATTTTTCTTCCATATCCATATCACCATACAGGTAAATATAGCTGTTGGAAGGATGATAATACTTTCTATGGAAATCTAAAAATTGCTCATAAGTAAGTTCCGGAATCACCTCCGGGTCTCCACCGGACTCTACGGAATACGTATTATCCGGGAACAGAGAGTTCAGAACCACGCGGTCAAGCACACCTTCCGGAGAAGAGAATGCTCCCTTCATCTCATTGTATACAACACCACTGATCGTCAGTTCTCCATCCGGATCATCCAGCTTGTAGCTCCAACCTTCCTGACGGAATGTCTTGTCATGCTGATAGATATTCGGATAAAATACCGCATCCATATAGACATGCATCAGGTTCTGGAAATCCTTGTCATTGCAGCTTGCCACCGGGTATACCGTCTTGTCCGGATAAGTCATTGCATTCAAAAATGTATTCAGAGAACCTTTCACAAGCTCAACAAACGGATCCTTCACCGGGAATTCTTTCGATCCACACAGAACGGAATGTTCCATAATATGTGGAACTCCTGTGCTGTCTGCCGGTGGTGTACGGAATCCAATCGTAAACACCTTGTTCTCGTCATCATTTTCCATAAGGAGTACTCTCGCTCCGCTTTTCTTGTGCTTCAGAAGTGTCCCCTTTGACTTCAGATCAGATAAATCTTCTGTCTGGAGCACTTCATATGCATTCAAATCATATATACTCATTCTTTTTCTCCTTGGTTTTTGTTCTTATAAATATCAAATTTTTCAAAGATTGACTATTCTTTAGTATATCCGATTTCACTGGTAAATACAAGGAAAGCCAGTGGAAAGAAAACTTTTTTAAATCTTTTTGTTACTATAACAAAAGGGGCTGTTGCAAAATAGATGATTAATCATC